>OHMH01000056.1_pt1 | contig 85983 bp, 71 predicted proteins | sample 1569311 | NCBI WGS metagenome assembly OHMH01 (sample SAMEA3879503, study PRJEB24766) | human gut metagenome | biome: human-associated habitat; feature: feces | place: USA | collected 1985/1987
GATTATAGATCTTTCGCCTTCATCGTCCCGACATTACAAAGATACGATGTGCGGAAAGGGCAATGACGCGATAAGGTGCGATAGGGTGCGGAATGGTCCGATTTGACGCGATTTGACGCGATTCGCTGTTCATAATGTTTGACGGTCTGCCGGAAAAAGGGTATATTTGTATCAAAACAAAACGAACATACATGGAGAATTTTCAGATAAGAAGTTACGGGAAAAGCGAACTGGCCCTGTGCTACAGTCCCGATATTACCGAGAGTGCCGCACGGCGCAAACTGATGCGCTGGATAGACCGCAAGCCGGGACTGATGGGGGCGATGCGGGCTGCCGGATACAATGAGCTGTCACACACTTTCCTGCCCCTTGAGGTGAAACTTATCGTAGAGGCGTTGGGGGAGCCCTGAGGATGCTGGAAGATCCACGGGAATGCCGGGGATTCTCCGGGAGCACAGGGAGATCCACGGGAATACCGGCATCACAACCGGAGATGCGAAACGCAGACGCAGACGCAGCAGACGCAGGTCCTTTTTTCTCACACACGCGCACGTACCTTATATATGCATGTGCGCGTGTTTTCTTTGTTACCTTTGTTTTTTTGAGTAGACTCCTTTCCCTTTCACCATCACCATATCCAGCGCGCCTTTTTCCCTCAGGCGCTGTATCCAGCTGCGTGCGGTGTTGACCGGGATATTCAGCTTCTCCGCTTGCTCCATCACCATCTGTTTGGTGAATTCTTGCGGCAGGGCCGCATACAGCATCTCACGGTCCGCTATTCCCCGGCTGTTCAGTTCCGTACTTTTGTCCAGGAACGAAAGTATGTGCGTGGCATGAAGGTACAGGGGCTCGCACAAAGCCAGCACGGCGCGGAAGTCCTCATCGGTGATGGACAGGTTATGCCGGGTGATGATACCGTCCTTCAGGTTTTCGGGGTTTATAGTGGGATCCGGTACGGCCAGCGAGGGAATTTCCAGACTGCGCAGCAGCGCCGTGATACACATCATGCGGCACAGGATGGTCCCCATACGCATCACCGAAGCAGACATCTCTTCGCCCGTCACTAGAGAAGAGCGGTAGAACAGGGCGCTGAAGTGCCCGTTGAACTCATCTTTCTGCTGCTGGGTGAATTTCAGGGTGAACAGTCCTTTCTTCTTCAGCTCGTCCCTGCTGGCCTTCCATTCGTGTCCCATCCGGATGAACTCTGCTTCCACGTCCAGTTCATCTTCGCCGAACTGGTCTTTCCATTCGCCTACACGGGGCATGTAATAGAATATGTTTCGCGAGAACTGTCCGTTCTCCGGCGAGGAGATGAGCGGCTTTATCTGTGCGGGCGTGCCCGAGAGGAGTACGGACAGGTAACAGGCGGTGGTTTCCTTGTATTCCCGGTCTGTGCGGCGGTTGTAGGACAGGCGGTCGTGGTCGAACGCCTTGCGCAGCGTGTCGCTCCAGTTGCCGAATTCCGTCCCTATGGCCGTCGATACGGTGTCCGCCTCGCTCTCGCAGATAATCCCCGTTCCGTCCGAGTCTATCAGGTTTTGCAGCAGTCCCGTGCCCGTGTTGTTGCCGGGGATGATGAACATGCGGTTGGGCGGCGCCACGGGCGGCTCCTTGTCCTTGCGTGCCTTCCCCAGCGCTTCGTAGGCTCTTAGCTCCTTGCGGTAAGCTTTCATGCTCTCCGCCACCTGCCGGCGTATTTCCTCGTGTATGGGCTCTATGAGTTTGCGTACCCATACCAGTACACTCTTCCCTGCGGCGGCATGGCCCGTGATGAAGGTCTGCAGGCAGGGATACTGCCATTTGTCCCCGTACTTGCAGCGTACGATGTGCGACAGTGAGGCACCCAGCACCGTCATTGCTCCCAGCAGGAGCACATCATGCTGTGCCGGGGTCTTGGCAAAGGAGAGGATGCTCTTCAGCGGTTCGGGCCAGTCGTGATCTTGCGGAAAGTAGGGTAGGGGAGAGAGGGGTTCCGTTCCCTTCATTTCCTTTTCCTCTTCCTCGTGCTTCTTTTTTCCTGTTTCTTTTTCTTCATTCTCCACCTTATTATATCGCGCGCACGTGTGTGAGAAAAAAGGGCCTGCGTCTGCTGCGTCTGCGTCTGCGTTTTTGTGAGAGGGGGCGACTCTCACTCCGCACATTTCCGCCAGGTGGAACACGCTTCCCAGGTGGATGTCGCCCTTGCAGGTGTGCAGGGCGTTGCTGAACAGTTTCTCCGCCGCCGCACTGTCATGCTTGGGCGAGAGGCTGCACAGGCTCATGAAATCCGCACGGCCCGCCTCGCCGCAGTCCGTGGCGATGGCAAATGCCAGTTGGGTGTATTCCAGATAGGTGGGCGCGATGTCCGCGTGTGATGCCTGTACCGCCTCCGTCAGGCGGTGCAGTTCTTCCAAAAGATTGTTTTTGTAATGATTCATATTCCTTTTTATGTTAATTTGGTTTCGGTATAAGAATACCTCGTTTCTGAATGATTCTGAATAAGCGGCCCGTTGGCCCGTGTGCTGCTATGCCCGTTGGCCGCGTTCTGTTCCGCATGGGGATTGGCACATTAGCCCATGGGCGTCTTGACTCTCATCAAGGCCCTTTCGTCATGCGACAGGAAGCAGGCCCGCACCAGGTCTTTGCCCGAGTAGTCCACTCCTTTGCCCTTGTCTTTGTCCGAGCAGTCGCCATACCTCAGGCGGGCGTATTCCATCAGCCAGTAGATGTTCTCGGCCGCATTCTGTTTCACGTCGCTTGTCCGGCCGAGATCGTAGGGCACGAAAGCCTTCACGCCGTGTCCTCCGGGGCTTACGAACACCAGTTCGGGCAGCAGGAAAGGGTCGTCGAACAACTGCCGGCGCATCCTTTCGGCCTCCTCGCGGCTGTCCAGATGATCCAGATCCAGTATGCTCAATCCCGAAGGAGCCAGCAGCCGGTCGCTCCGGCGGTAGCTGAAAGTTCCGCAGGGGGTGACGTATGGCAGGGTGCTCTGTTTCAGCCTGCGGTACTCCTTCTCGTCACCGTATGCGGCGGCTGCGGCTTCGGTCAGTTTCTTCAGCCGCGGGCTGCCGGTGACTATGTTCCATACTTCCTCCAAGGTCAGTTCCTTGTGAGGGACGAGCGTGGCAGGCGTCACGTTTTTCCCGTTAGCGTCCTTCACCGGCGAGATGGGGGGAAGGAAAAAAGATAGTTTACGTTCTTGATTCATGATTCGTTTTGTTTAAAAAGTATTAATTTTGCATCCGCATTTTTTTTGCGTCCTCTGAATTTCTTCCCGAAGGTAGGAAGAACGGATTAAATGACGGGATGGAAGGTGTAACGGCTGCGAGAGGCCGGAAAGGTAGTATCACAAAAGACTTTTTATCGTGGGGAATACTGTTTTTATAAAGATTCCGGCATTGGCAATCAGTAGCTTATGCACGGGCCGTGTTAATGGGTTGCATCGTGGAAACGTGCCCGTAACCTCTTGTAAAGGCATCCTGCTTTTTCTTCTTTCAGTCCCATTGTGAAGTAACGTGAAAAAAAAGAGGTTTATTTAATATTTTACAACTTAAAACAAATTTAAAATGTCTAATGCAGAGTGCAGTTTCCCCAAATTGGGAGAGTTTTTAGAGTTATTGATGAATCGGTTGAAGATAACGAAGGTGCGTGTTCTCGGAGATGAGCATGTGGGGCCGGATACTTACGCCTCCCTAAAAAGGGGGTGGATTTGAAAGTGAGTTATTATATTCATTTTGCCGACCATCTGCTGAAAGCGAAGGGCGAGGAGGTGTTCCGCCGCGTAGTGCAGGAGGGAGTGGATGCCTATATCAATAACTGGAAGCGGAAAGAGGCAGCCGAGGAAAAGGCGTACGAGCTGAAGAAACAGGCCGAAAAGCTGGAGGCGCTGAGGGAGAGGATGAAGCAGCATAAGGATATCCTGTAAGGCTGGTTGTCCGTTTTCTTTTTGCTCTGTCATTGGGGAAGTGAGAGAGCCTGAATGAAAATGACCTGTTGTCTTGCTGTAGGGGGCGGGCCTGATTTGTCCGGACCGGCCGGTCACGGCCCATTTGCCCCCTACAGTAATCATGTGGCAGTTGCTCTGGAACTTCCGGGCAGTTTTCCCCTCTCCTGAGGCGGCTCTTTGTTCCTTTCTTAACATAATTGTCATATTCCGCCTAAAAAGTACCCTTTTCGTTTAAATAGTCTAATATAAATGCAATTTATATGAATTAAAGTTTTATCTTTGTCTTTCCTATTGGGAATGAAATACTAACTAATTAATTTAAATCAAAGACAAAATTATGAGAAATCATCTAAAGCATTTCCTCCTGTTGGCAGTTCTGACAATCTGTTTCACTGCTACGGCTGTTGCGCAAGGAACAGTAAAAGGTAAAGTAGTAGATGCCGAGAACAATGAGCCATTGATTGGTGCCACTGTATCGGTCAGCGGTACGACACTGGGTACTGTAACGGATATGGACGGTAACTTTGTGTTGAAACTTACCTCTTCCAAGGCTACTCTTATATTCAAGTACTTGGGGTACAACGAAATTACGCATCAAGTAAAAGGAAGCAATACGATAGACTTGGGTGAGGTCAAGATGTCTCCTGATGCTATTGGTTTGGGTGAGGTCAGTGTTATTGCCTCTATTATAAAGAGTGACCGTCAGACCCCTATTCCTATTTCTAACGTGAAACTGGCCAAGATAGAGGAGAAAATAGGTAATCTGGAATTCCCCGAATTGCTGAAATCAGTTCCTTCGGTGTATGTAACCCGTGAAAGCGGTGGTTATGGTGATTCCCGTATCAATATGCGTGGTTTTGATTCGTCCAACCTGGGCGTGCTGATCAATGGTGTGCCCATCAACGGCATGGAAAACGGTAAGGTTTATTGGTCTAACTGGTCCGGTTTGTCTGATGTGAGCCAGTTTATCCAGGTACAGCGTGGTTTGGGTGCGTCAGCTTTAGGTATTTCTTCTGTGGGAGGAACCATGAATATGGTTACTAAAAGTACCGAAGCCCAGAAAGGCGGATCAGCTTATTTCGGTATCGGTAACGACGGTTTCCGCAAGTATTCGGTTTCTTTCTCTACCGGATTGATGGACAACGGATGGGCTATTACATTCATGGGGTCGCTGAATACGGGAGATGGTTACGTGAAAGGTACCAATTATGAAGGATGGACTTATTTTGGAAATATCTCGAAGGTAATCAACGATCATCATAAATTGTCATTGACAGCTTTCGGAGCTCCCCAGTGGCACAACCAGCGCTCTACCATGCACTATATCGAGGATTACAAGAACAGCCCCGACGGCGGACGTTTCAATAACGGATACGGTTATATCAACGGTGAAGCGGTAGGTAGCGGTTACGGCTATAATTATTATCATAAGCCCCAGGTTTCTTTGAATCATTACTGGACTATCGACGAGAAATCGACACTGACCACTTCTCTATATGGCTCTATGGCTACAGGTGGAGGACGCCGTGCCCGTGGCGCGATGAGCAATTGGCTGACTATTGATAACAACACCGGCCGCCCTAAAGACGGTGCGATGATGACTCCGGACGGTTTGTTCGACTACGAGCGTGCTATGGCTGCCAATGCGGCTTCTCAGAACGGGTCGCAGGTGATCTTTACCAATGCTGTCAATGACCATGACTGGTATGGCATGCTGAGTTCCTATAAGAATCATCTGACTGAGAACCTGACTCTTACGGGAGGTATTGACTTACGTTACTATAAAGGGTATCATACAGAGGAAATTGATGATTTGCTGGGTGGTGAGTTCTATCTGCAGACCTCGCCGCTGGCATTCCAAACCAAGAACCAGCTGCTGAAAGTGGGTGACAAGTTCAATTACTATAGCATTGGAGAGATATTCTGGGGCGGTGTTTTTGCACAGGCTGAATATAATACCGATAAGTGGTCGGGATTCCTGTCGGCATCATTGACCGAAGAGGCTTATAGATACGATGACCGTGGTGGTACGGATTCAAGATACTCTGCCACGGGTGCGGATAAACTGGACAGAGTGTCCAGCCTTCAGAATTTTCTGCCTTGGAGCGTGAAGGGTGGTTTTAACTATAAGTTCAATGACAACCACAATGTATTTGTCAATGCAGGATATTTTACCCGCGCGCCTTTCTTCAACTCTGTCTTTGCAAGCAATACGGCAGCTCCCGAAAAGGATGTACCCTACGAAAAGATTACTACGTTCGAATTGGGTTATGGATTTAGCACGGAACAGGTCAATATTGCATTGAATGGTTATTACACTCAATGGATGGATAAGTCCTTGCGCCGTAAGATCGGTCAGGAATATGCCAACCTTACAGGATTGGACGCAGTCCACATGGGTGTGGAACTGGAAGCGACTTACCGTCCTGTCAAGTCCTTTGAATTGAAAGGTATGTTCTCTTTAGGCGATTGGAAATGGAAAGATGATATTCATTTCACTATGTATGATGAAGCGAATAATCCTATCGGAACATACGACGCTTATCTGAAAGATGTCCATGTGGGTAACTCCGCACAGCTCACTTCCGCATTGAGCGCCTCTTGGGAACCGTTCAAAGGATTTAAAATCTCGGCCGACTACAACTTCTTCGGCAAGAACTATGCAGACTTCGATCCTCAGAACCGGGTGAATGAAGCAGACGCCGGTATTGACTCCTGGAAGTTGCCGGATTATGGTACGATTGATTTGGGTATGAACTATCGTTTCAATATCACCAAAGATATCCGTGCCATCGTATACAGTAATGTATATAATTTGACTAATACGGAATATATAGCCGATGCCAAGGACGGTACGAACCATGACTGGAAAACTGCATTGGTATATTACGGCTTCGGTACTACATGGTCTGCCGGTTTTAAAGTAATCTTTTAATCTCTAAAATAGTCAATAAATATGAAGTTAAAATATAATTTAATTGCATGGTCTCTGTTGGGATTCTTTGCTGCGGCATGTGATCCCATGGACGATATTTATAATGAAATCGATGCGGAAGGTACAACGAACACCCAGACGATGGCGGAATATGTACTGACTGATGCCGATTACGAAACGATCAGCTCTGCGGCGGCGAAGGCTGCCACTTCGGATGCTGAAAAAGCATTGGCGAATGCCGTCAAGACGGATAAGGCTTTGAACGAGTTTGCATCGGCCGAGAAGTATGTTCCTTCCATCATCGCGAAGATGTTGCCTTCATGGGGGAAAGGCTCTTCGGTAGGAGTGACCTATAACTATCAGAATACTCCTTCCGATTACGTACTGGAGTATAGGACAGTAACTAATACTTCTTTGGGTGATAAGGATTATGAGGCCCTGTGGGGCGAAGGCTCTCCCGTGAAGTTCCTGGCTCCGGCACATGCTCCGGCTACCGTATTGCCCGAGTGGCTGGCCGGTCAGTATAAGGATGCGGCAAAAGGTGATCTTGTGCTGGTAGATTACAAATATGACGATGTTGATCCTGAATTTACAGGGGAGGACTTGTACTCTCAGGACTTTGAGTCGGTTACGGCCAATGAGGATATCGTGTTGGAAGGCTGGGAGCAGGTGACTCTGAAAGGCGATAGAAAATGGCAGGGAAAAAACTATAGTAGTAATGGTTATGCACAATTCTCGGCCAATGGCTTTGAGGGTGAGGTGGATACTTGGCTTGTTTCTCCGGCAGTAGCAGTGACGAGCAAAGATGCCGGACTGTCTTTCGACATAAAGTTCGGATACTATAATGCGGATTGTCTGGATGTATTGGTTTCCGATACATATGCGGGAAATGGTTCGATTGATATGGCACAGTGGACTAGCGTGAAAGACCAGTTTACTTTCCCTGAAGGACCTGCCAACGGTTACAATGATAATTTTGTGAATGTAGGGAAAGCCGGTCTGGAGGCATACAATGGCAAAAGCGTTTATGTTGCGTTCCGCTATGTAGGCGAGGGGCCCAAGGCGAAAACCACGACTGTTCAGCTCGATAATGTAAGTATTTCATCGGCTGTATTGGCTCCGACGAATGAAAAGCCTTATAATGCATTGTATCAGTTTGACGGAACGGATTGGAAGGTTAAAGAAGATAGCAGATTGGTTGTAGTGACTCCTGCCGATTATGACGCTATGGGAAGCCCGGGCAGTCATGATAACTTCAGCACTTCGGATGCTCCGGAGAATTATCTGCCCCAGTTCCTGGCTCAGAAATTTCCATATGCCCAGGAAGGGGATTCAAAAGCCGTCATGTACAAATATTATAATAAGGTAACGACGATGGAGGTGGACGAGTATTTGTTCAAGGAGGGTACATGGGTTCTGAATAACAATATTGAACTGAAAGAAAAAGTGAATTTTGTACATAATGGAACCGAGTGGTTGTTTGATCCGACGGTAACGAAATCATTGGCTTCCGAAGATTATTTGATTTTGGAAAATTGGGTGAAAGCGAATAAGGATGCCGGGTATATGGATGCCAAATATGGAAACTCGGAATACTGGTTCGGTGGCAGCTCTTATTATGTAAACTTCAATATCCAGTTGGCTAAACGCCGTTCGAATGACCCCGACGGGGTGGTTCCGGCAGATGATAAAGAGGCTGAGGCTTATTTGTTGTCTATGGTTCAGGAGGGTATTGAACTGATCTTGGCAACAGAGTATCCTACAGCCGGCGCGCAAGTAAGTGGGGTTGATTGTTTCTATGTCATTTCTGCAAAAGTGTATAATGGGCTTGAAACATTTACTTATACTTATACTTTCAAAGGTTTAGGAAATGCTAAATTTGAACTGCAAGGTGAACCTGAAGTAACAAAATAAGGTTTTAAACTTGAAGATAAATAAAGTGGGTGTCAAAAACTCAGTTTTTGAAAATATGAACTTATAATCTGAAATTTGAGCATCCTAAAAGACTAAAGAAAGGGTCGTATCATTACTCCATACAGAGTTTGATACGACCCTTTTAAGTGTTATAGTTACTATCTGTAACTTTTCGGAGCAGTCATTCTAGTTTTTGGACACGTTTCTTTATTGTTGCTTACAGTTTATAAGTAGAGAATGTGAACTCATTTTGGGGGGTAGAAAAGTAATGATCTTAAATCTGTTGAATGATATTTCTTTGAATATTTACAGACTGTAAGTTAAAAACATAAGGAGTTGACCGGCGGAACAGCCCTTTTTCTTTTTTATTACGAAACTCTTTATACAGTTATTTCCGTCTTTGTATAAACGCTTTCCCCCTATAGAGGTGAGTGACATATTGGAACATTAACAATTTATTAGCAGATAACTTTCTTGAAATCCGCTTTTTTTTCGTTCCTTTGTATTGAACTGCTTTCAACAGAGTTAAAACAACTTTAAATATCAAACGCTTATGTGTAGTGAAGGATTGCGTGAAAGATATGTAAATCCCTATACGGACTTTGCATTCAAATTATTGTTTGGAACCGACTTGAACAAAGAAATTCTTATTGGCTTCCTGAATGCCTTGTTCGACGGCAAGCAGGTCATTGAGGATGTCACCTACTTGAACACAGAGCATCTGGGCAGCAAAGAGACTGACCGCCGGGCTGTCTTTGATGTCTATTGTGAAAATGAAAAAGGAGAAAAGATTCTGATAGAAATGCAGAGAGGGGAGCAACAGTTTTTCAAGGACCGGAGTATTTACTATGCTACCTATCCTATCAGGGAACAGGCTATTAAAGGGGAAATCTGGGACTATGAACTGAAAGCGGTGTATGTGATCGGTATTTTGAATTTTGCCTTGGATGATGTTTCGTCTTCCAGCTTCCGCCATGAAGTGAAGCTGATGGATACAACTACTCATGAAGTGTTTTTTGACAAACTGACTTTTGTGTATCTGGAAATGCCCAAATTCCATAAAACCGAGCAGGAGTTGGATACGTTGTTTGATAAATGGATGTTTGTGCTCAAGAATCTGGCCCGTTTGATGGAACGCCCCACTGCCCTTCAGGAACGTGTGTTCAACCGGCTGTTTGAGGCTGCCGAAATTGCTCAGTTCTCAAAAGAGAACCTTTATGCCTATGAGGAGAGTTTGAAAGTATATAGAGATTGGAACAATGTGATTGATACAGCTATTCAGAAAGGCATTGCGAGAGGGATGGAGGAAGGCATTGCGAAAGGGATGGAGGAAGGCATTGCGAAAGGTGAATGGATGAAAGCCCAAACTATTGCAGGAAATTTAAAGAATGCCGGGCTTTCCATAGCTGAAATCGCAAAAGTTACCGGACTTTCGGAAGATGAGATAAACTCCCTTTGATTCTTCGGATAAGAGCATAAAAAAACTCCTCTGATATAATCAGAGGAGCTGTTCTTTTTGAAGTAAAATGAGTTATGCTTCAGCAGGAGCTTCAGTAGTTTCAGCAGCAGGTGCTTCTTCAGCAGGAGCGTTAGCGGCTTCTGCTTCAGCCTTGGCAGCAGCTTCAGCAGCTTTCTTTTCAGCTACTTTCTTGGCAATTTCTTCATTTACTTTCTTTTCAGCTTCCAAACGAGCTTTTTCTTCAGCTTTCTTTGCTTCGTCCAGTTTAGCCTTCAAAGTAGCCAGACCGGATTGTTTGTTGTTTTTCCAAGCTTCGAATTTAGCTTCAGCTTCTGCTTCTGTGAATGCGCCTTTGGCAACACCCCCCAGCAAGTGCTTTTTCATGTAAACACCTTCTTTTGACAGGATGTTACGTACTGTATCAGTAGGCTGTGCACCGCACATTACCCAATGAAGTGCGCGTTCAAAATTCAAATCTACTGTGGCAGGATTGGTATTAGGGTTATAAGTACCAATTTTTTCAGTAAATTTACCATCACGTGGAGCTCTTACGTCTGCGATAACGATTGAATAAAACGCATAGCTTTTGCGTCCGTTTCTTTGCAATCTGATTTTAGTTGCCATTTCTAAATAATGTTTTTATAATTAATGATTTGAATTAATGCTAATAACCCGTATTAGCGGGTGCAAAGGTAAGACTTTTCTTTTGAACCGCAAAGATTTGGATGAGATAAAATATAATTTTTATAAAAAGGTGGACAGACATAGTGTTAATCGCTAGAAAAATTATATATTTGCAACAGTTACAATTTAACTAAAAATAAAAGAATTATGATTTCACAAAAATTACAAGACGCAATTAATGCTCAGATTGTAGCCGAAATGTGGTCGGCCAATCTTTATCTTTCCATGTCTTATTTTTTCGCTGCGAAAGGCTATGAAGGTTTTGCTTCATGGATGAAAGCGCAGGCTCATGAGGAGAATGATCACGCTGATATGTTGGCGCAATATGTGATGAAACGTGGCGGACAAGCCAAGGTGGGGGCTGTGGATGCTGTTCCTCAGGAATGGGCCTCTCCGCTGGATGTGTTCGAGCATGTATACAAGCATGAATGCCATGTTTCCGAATTGATTGACAAACTGGTAGATGTTGCTTCTGCTGAAAAGGACAAGGCTTCTCAGGATTTCTTGTGGGGATTTGTACGCGAGCAGGTGGAAGAGGAAGCTACCGTTCAAGGTATTTTGGACAAGATCAAGCTGGGTGGTGATGTGGCTTTGTATCACTTGGATATTCAGCTTGGCGCAAGAAAATAAGCGATAAGAGAAACGAATGCCTGTTTTTTTTTCTTCTGCAGATAAAGATGCAGGTGTTTATTGGAAATAGAAAGTGGGTGTGTCCCAATTCAGTTTTTGGAAATATGAACTTATAATCTGAAAATTGAGCATCCTAAAAGACTAAAGAAAGGGTCGTATCATTACTCCATACAGAGCTTGATACGATCCTTTTACGTGTTATAATTACTATCTGTAACTTTTCGGGGCTGTCCTTTTTGTTTTGACATCTCCCTTCTCCTATCCCCAAGTTATTCAGGAACAGCAACATTCAACTACTTCATTCCCCCTCATTAAACCCCAGGCCCTGCTGTTCGGGCTTCAGCTTCTCTGTCAGGAAATTGGTATGCTCCCACTTCGGTTCGGGCGGATTATGATCCAAGGTCCTCTCCTCGGTAGGCGTGTAACGTCCGTTGTAAGTGCTGAAGGCGAAAAAAGCATCTCCCGGTCCGCCCAGATGGTCGAAACGTACCTTGGCCACACGCACCAGCACCTGCCCCAGTTCATCGTTACGGTCTACCACCATTCCATAATCCGTCTTGTTGAAAAAGGCCGCCGAGCCGTTGATATCATACAGCGTGGGCACAGGCCAGCGTTTGCTTCCCGGTTCGCGGCGCAACTTGGTGGGGTGCGCCACCAGAATGAGCAACACCTTGTGCTTCACGGCAAAATTGGAGAACTCGTCGAAGATGCGGCTGATGTACTGCGTTTCCGTTTCCCAGTCGGGAATCTGATGCTCGAAGCGGTTGAAGGGGTCCACCACCAGCACCTTCACTCCTTTCCGGCTCACCAGTTGGGCGGCAATGCGAAGCACGCTCTCTACCGAGAAGTCCTCTTTCGGCATAATGGAGAAGACACTCTGTGCCAGGTAACGGATGGCCTGTCCGGCTTCCGGCAACGGCATCCCCTTGTGTTCGAAACGCTTGCCCACCACGCGGCGTATCAGCTTGCGGTAGTGATAGGCCAGCGGGGTATTCTCCGGACTGAAATAGCCCACCTTCCAATCGTGGCGCAGGAGCAGGCGCATGGCAATTTCGTCCACAAACTCGCTTTTTCCGCTGCCGGGAACGCCTGTGACCGTGAGCACAAAACCACGCTCGAACTTGATCAGCCGGTCCAGATTCTCCAGTCCCGTATCGGCTCCCTCCGGCATTCCGTTGTAATAAATATCCATCAGCGTATCCCATTCGTCCATGGGGCAGAAGACTCCTTCCAACGGGATTTCCGCCGCCTGCTCCACCTGCTGGCGGAGCCTCGGAAGATCATACTTCAACAGATACTCGTTGGCATCCTTGCAGCCTTCTCCCCAGGCCACCACCTTGCAGCGGTCCATGCCCAGGCGGCGCACCAGTTCGTCGCGCAACTCCACTCCGCGCCTGTCGGTATCCATGGCCAGGATGATTTCCGTCTTGTCATCGAAGTGCGACTCCACGAAGCGGTCCAGCCACTGAAGGTTCGCGCCTCCGGCTCCGTTGGGTACGGACACCACCTCTTCCAGTCCTGCGGCTATCAGGCTGAGGGCATCTATCTCGCCTTCGGTGATGTAGCACTTTTCCTTCCCTTTTATGGCGTCTATGTTCCAAGGAATCAGCTCGGCTCCTTTCACCATCTTGAAATGCTTTGCGGCATCCCGGAATTTCATGTTTTTCATTACTCCGTCCTCCAGGTAAGGGAAGCAGATGCAGGCTTCTTCCTTGCCGGTCTGCGGCAGGAATTCCAAGCGTTCCTCTATCTTCATCCTTGTCAGGACGTCCATCGGAATACCTCGTCTGCCGACCATGTATTCCATCATTTCTCCATTCATAATTTGTTTGTTTTTATTGATTACCGGGCATATGTAATGTACAGGCGGTTGCAGGGGGATGTGCGGCTTGCGTTGCGACCTGTTATGGTGCTGCGACGTGTTACGTTGCTGCGGTGCTGCATCGTGGTGCTGCGACGTGTTGCGGTGCTGCGGTGCTGTATCGTGATGCTGCGACGTGTTGCGGTGCTGCGGTGCTACATCATGGTGCTGCGACGTGTTGCGGTGCTGCGGTGCTGCATCGTGATGCTGCGACGTGTTACGGTGCTGCGATGCTGCATCGTGGTGCTGCGACGTGTTGCGTTGCTGCGATGCTGTATCGTGATGCTGCGACGTGTTACGGTGCTGCGATGCATCCTTCTGCTGTTTCTGCCGTTCCCGGTCTTGTTGTTTCTGTTCTCTTTTCCACATCTCGTCCTCGTTCCACGCTATGGCGAAATCGCAATGAAAGCATTTCGCCCATCCCCCTTCACGGGTGATATGCACACTGAACGAAGGATCTTTGGGATTGCTTCGCGTTGCGGAACATTCGGGACAAGGCATACGGAAATGGTCCTTTCTGCGCGGCAGGCTTTTCAGCCACCGCACATAGTCTGCATGTTCTTCGCGCGTCATATCCAGCTCTGTTTCAGGTTATCCCAGGTGGCACGTCCGTTGGGACGCGGGGGTGCACCGGCAGGAAGAGGCACTCCGCAGTACGAACGTTCGCCGGTCAGCGGATTGTACGTTTCGTAGGGTGAAAGTGATATCGATTCATTTTGCATCCTGCTCCTTTCTTTCAGCTTTTCTTCCAGAAAAAGACGGGTGGGCTTTCCCGGACGGATATAATTAGCAAAATAGGCTTGCGCTTCGGATACGGAAGTAATGCGTTCCGTACTTCCTTGAACCACAACATGTTTTTTAAACATGGAACGAATAAAGGGAAGATTGTTCAGAAAGTCTCCTTTCAACCCCGACATCATTCCCACAATTTCCACCCAACTTCGGACTTTGAAAGCTTCATTGATATAACACTCCCATCGCAACATCTCTCCGCTCTTTTTTCCGGAACAAAATTTCATGTCGTCGTCGATGCTGTCGTTTGTTTCTATGATGTCTACATCATCTTTCTTTTTCTTCTCTCCTCTATTCTTTTCTTCTCTTATAAAGTTTTGCTTAAAGCTTGCTTGCAATCCCTTTCCATATCGCTCATTATCAACACTTTGAATCACATTTTTGACTGAATTTTCATTTGTATTTTTTGCAGTCGTATTTTTCATACTTTCCGCACTACTTTTCACGTTGCTTTCCGTGCTGTTTTCCTTGTAGATTTCCTTATTATAATCCGAATGGATTGGCTTGCTGCTCTCCATGCAGACAGCCTTGTCACTATCTACATTGCTGCTTTCCATATAAATTCTCTCCTTGCTATCCATACTGGATGCACCACTGCTTTTCGTATAGACTTCCTCATTATTATCCATGCAGGACGCATCATCGCTTTTCATGTAGATTTCCTCGTTATTATCCATGCAAGGTGCACCACCATTTTTCATGTAGATTTCCTCGTTGCGATCCATGCAAGACGCATCACCGCTTTTCATGTAGATTTCCTCGTTGCAATCCATGCAAGGTGCACCACCACTTTTCAGGTAGGCTTTCCCGTTATTATCCATGCAGGACGTATCACCGTTTTTCATGTAGACTTCCCCGTTACGATCCACGCAAGGTGTATCACCACTTTCCATGTAGATTTCCTCGTTGCGATCCATACAGGGTGTATCACCGCTTTTCATGTAGGCTTCCCCGTTATTATCCATGCAAGACGCATCATTGCTTTTCGTGTAGACTCCCTCGTTATTATCCACGCAGGACGCATCACCGTTTTTCCCCTCGTTGATTCTGCCCCTCCCTATTGCAGACGCTGTAGACGCAGTTGCTTTTGCAGATGCTTTCACCGTACTTTTCTTACTGCTTCTCCCTCCCTTACTGCCGGCAGCGGCACGTTGCTCGGAAAGTTTGCTCTGATATCCCATCACCTCGTCCAGATACAGACATCGGAAATACCCGTCCTCTGTAATGAGAAACAAATCGAAGTCCTTAATAAGATGTTGCAGATTTTCCACGGTAGCTCCCCACTGATCGGCCAGCAAATCCAGTTCGTTAAAATCATGTTTGTATTCCTGCTGTTTTCGCAGAAACAATATCGTTTCAAGATACAACCCCAGCCCCATGCATTTCATGTCGGCATTCAGCTTCATCATTTTGTAATCCGACATCAAGCTGCAATTCAGCCGGATAAACTGCTCTGTATAATCCATTTCTTTTGTGTGTTAGTATAAATATAACGCAAAGGAACGCAAAATATAAACAGGGCGTTGCTCACAAAAACAGGCAATTGTTAATAAATATTTCCTATCTTTGCCGAGACATTTTGTAAGTAGCTATGATTATGCTATTTACAAATTATTATTTAATAATTTAATTTTTAGTAACATGAAAAAAATTTGAGATCATCAGCACTTGCATCAGTAATGCCGTGCGAAGAAGCGATTTAAACCCCAACAACTTGAACGACAAAGGTGCGATAGGCCGGTCCACCGCCACCAAAATTCGAGACGGAAAGATTGTGACTCCAAATTCTTACTTCAAACTGATGAAATGGCTGGAAAAGGAGAAACCGGAGGTTTACAAAGAAGCCATGGAGCACATCCTGAAAGAACTGGGCAAGCTCAAAATGGAAGAGTAACCTCCCGGCTTCCCGGAAACGGGAATTTTCCCCGGTAAACGTGGAGAAACGAGAAACCGCCATAGAGCGCCTCTGCATGGAGACTGCCTCTATGGCGGTTTTTTACACCCGGAATAGCTGTTTTATTATCTTTGCAACAGTTGGATATAAGAAAGGTAAACCTCAAATTAGGGCTTACGTAAATCATCTGCATATTCCTCAGCCGACATATTTCCGCCCCAATCGCCTTCGTAACAAGCAAAAGGATCTTCTGTTTCAATATTCTATTCCTTTGTATACGTATTTCTGATGGAATTTGTCAGTTTTGCAATCAAATCCGGTTTTTCATCTACACTCAGTGAAGACAATACACTCATATACACATCTGTTATACTTATATTTCCGACCATAAATCCTCCTTTTTTACAAAAGAACAGAATCTATTCCGAAGATCCTAATCGGATAGTCTTTTTTATCATTTCAGATGGATTTTAAAGTAAATACCACCGGAGAAATATTTCCCGTTGTTCAGTTCGGCAATCAGGTTGATGTGGTCTTTCCAAAGCTGGTAGTGTGCCCCGATGTTTACTGTGCGGGCGTCATATTCGGCCATTAGGTTAAGATTATTTACAGCTTTAATCAAAGGCTGGTCACCGAGTAGCTGAAAACGGAAGTTTGTGCCGAATGAAGGACGTTTATAATGCTCCATACCTTTGGCATTACCATATACAAATGCGGCATGAATACCCCATTCACCTATGTTCTGAAAATCCAGATGTTTGGTTACAGCCAGATAATAGCGTGTCGCGTAGTTATTGGAACCGCTTGTATTACCAGACACCAGTCCACCGCCGCCATGATCGGCATGAGAAGTGGGATCATCCAAGCCGAGTACGATTTGCGGTGTCCACTCCTTCCACCACCCTTCTTTCCAAAGACGCAGACGCGCACTGAAAGCCCGGTCCTGATTCGTGAATTTCCCCCAAGACTGTTCCGGGAAATAAGTAGAGCCATGATCCGCATGTACCAATGTACAGATATAGGCCACCTCCAGCCAAGGAAAAATAGTAATATTAATGTAATAATTGAAGGTATACCCCACTTCACTACTACGAAAATGGGTGGATAACGGATGAGTATTCAAATAGTTTCCACCAAACAGGAACGTTTTATCACGCTGCATATCAGCCGTGGGAGCATGAAGCAGTCCGGTAGTCCCCAGCAATGCCTGGGCATCGGCCCATAAGGAAACACTACACAGAAAAACAAGCAATAAGATTCTTTTCATCAAGCTACTCCTTACATATATTCCACATGAACAACAGATTGCCGATAATGTAACGTTTCCACATCCGGCGAGGTTCTTTCAACAACCGATAGCACCATTCCAAAGAATGTCTCTGCCACCAGGCAGGAGCACGCTTTACCGTTCCGGCATAGAAATCGAAAACAGCACCTATCGTTCCGCAATGGCAGTGGATTTTTAATTCATGCCAATGCGTGTACGCCCATTTCTCCTGCTTGGGGGCAGTCATCCCTATCCAGAGCAAATCAGGATTTGCCTTGTTGATAGCTTCGACTATCGCCCGATTGTCCTCTTCCGAAAACTCCGGCTTATAGGGTGGCGAATAGGTTTCCACTTCGATGTTGGGATAATCCACTTTCACACGCTGTTTTATCAATGCCAATACTTTTTCACTGCTGCCCATGAAAAAACATTTTCCTCCGATAGTATTCAGCTTGTTCATCTCGAACTCGAACAGATTCCAGCCGGCAATACGCTCTGTAGGTTTGGATCTTGCATTCAACCAACGACACGCCTTGACAATACTTGCTCCGTCGGGGATTAACACATCTCCCTGCTGCAAAGCTTCGGCAAAGAGCTTGTCTTTCTGGGCGGTGTTGTAGGAATGGGCATTGATGGTGTTGATCAGGAGTTTGCCGGAAGGCAAAGTGGTCAGCCCTCGATGGCTTTCCAACAAGGGTAAGTTTTTTAACTTCAATAACATGAATATTGTAGTTCTACCTTTAAAAATTAGTTTTCTTTTTCCTTTTGAGGAAGATTTTGGGATAATATATCCAGCATTCTGTACTCAAATTGTTGTAGAGTAAATTCACGACAGAATTTATCATAACCGGCATTTCCCATTTTAACTCTTAATTCCTCATCATCCAACAACTTCGCAATACAATCAGCCAACGAAACCGGATTCTGCTTTTCACAAATCAAGCCATTTTCTCCATCTTTCACAATATCGGGGATGCCGCCTTCATTGGTGGAAATCACCGGCAATTTATATTCCATAGCTTCCAAAATAACCAAAGGGAAACACTCATTATAATAATAGGTTGGAAAAACAAAGACATCTGCCTGTCTAAAAAAAGCCTTCTTTTCCTCTCCTACTTTTCGACCGACATAAGCAACCCTATCATTCAAACCCCGTTTATCCACTTCTTCTGAAAACTGTACGGCACCCATCTCTGATGTTTCTCCACCTACATACTGACAATTAAAAAGATATCCTTTTTCTTTCAATATTCTCAACGCATCAAGCAATACGATTACTCCCTTACTTATCAATAAATTAGACAAAAAAAGTAAATGAGGGATAACGTTATTGCGTCTTGCTTCCATTTCTTCTTTACATGAGCTTGGTATACCATTCGGACAAATATACACATCTTCTCTTTTTACATACTTGGCCATATCTTTATAAAGATTCTCTGCCAACAGAATTACTTTCAGATTGCTGAAAAAACGTTTATAGAAAAAGTTATAAACCCATTTACTCTGATAAACCGAAACGCCTTTATTGTGATAATGAGCTATGACCTTGCATCCCATACTTTTCAGCATCTGCACTACAATAAAGTCTTTAAAAAAGGCTTTTCTTCCGGCATTCGGAGTAATATAAACCAATTCGGGACGGATTTCTCTTACAACGTTAGAAATATGCTTTAGAAGAAAGAAATACTTCAACAACTTTTTTAAACTTATATGCCCAATATCAGACAAACTTCCTGCTGTAGCTAAATTTATACAAAAACAATCGAAAGAAGAGTTTATCAACTCACTTTCCTGAATGTATTTCCCCATCATGGCTGCTCCATGTATGGGAGGCGGAAGATGAAGAATAAAAAGGATTTTAGGTTTCATCAACTATTAAAATCTATAAACAAAATACATTATTCGGCTAAAAATTCGCTTTATGATGGAATGATAACCAATAGCAGAACGAAATAAGAATGGATGGATAGACACATTTTCCGGATATGTAAACTCTTTTTTTGCCGAGTTATCAAATATACAACGAAAACGACTCCAGCGCTTACAATTTGTACCTTGCCCATCAAAACCATCATTTTGCACTTTACTTGTAACAGGAAATAAAGAAACTTTTTTTTGTAAGAACTGAGCAAAACAAAAGCGAATAGCCCATGACTTATTCCTTCCACATTTCCAATCGTTCAGCATCTTCCAGCAATCGGAACCTCCCCATCGATTAAATTCTTTTTTCAGTATGTGGTATTTATCGAAATTCTCCAACTCCCAATCCACACTATTCCAGCGGTCAGCCCAAGTAGCCCATCCCCATGAACTACTACGAGTACAGAAATAAGTATCATATGAATAATCTTTCGGCACTTTCACTTTATTAGAATATCCACAAATAGAAAACACACTCTTCTCTTCTTTGTACTTATCAAGACCTTGATTCATAAAAAAAAGAAAATTGGGTGCAAGAATAAGATCATCTTCCAAAACTATTGCTTTACCATATCGGTTGATAACTTCTGTTACACCTTTTATAACAGAATTACCAAGTCCTTTATTTTGCAATGCAAACTTATAATGAACCTCTTTAAACCCTGTTATAGATTTTACATAATCACGCACTTTTTCCACACTTTCCACTTCACCTTTTCGTTGGAAACGTGGTCCATCAACAAAAACATAAAGAACAGAATGTTTTGCTTCTTCATTCTGAAGTAGAGAATCTATCGTATACTTTAGTGATTCAAAGCGATTAAAAGCAAAAAGAATTATTGGAGATAGGGTTGTTTCCATTATAACAATAGTACACCATAATTTTTATAAATACATTTTTTTATTAACAAACAAATATTTTAATGGTGATATTAATGGTGATATCTTGCCTAAAATATAAGAAAAGCCACTTCTTTTACAATTTATTTTTACACATTGTTTGGGATATGTATCAGAGGCATAAAATCCATTTGGAATAGGCCAAATAGATGGACAATAAGTCCTTTCTATTCCCTTTTTATCCATTAATGCAGACATCAGCGAATAACTCGAATTACAAATAATATGGTAATCACATAAAGTTATCATATTAAAATCTACAAATAAAGAATTATGTTCCACCTCACATTTATATTTTTTCATAAATGATTTAATTAAGCTTGTCATTTTATCATAAAACACAATAAAAATGACTTGTTTCCCCTTTAGATCAAGTAAAACTTTGTCTGCTGCATTAAACCAATAATCTTTTTGAAGCATATAGCCTTTTACTCTATAGTCTATTGCATTTCGAAAATGTATACTACAAAATACGGTTTCAATAGAATATTTATCTCTTAAAGTATTGTATGATTCAATAGATCTTTCTTGAATGTCTTGCGGCAAAGTGAACCATTGTCTTACTTCTTCCAATCGATGCATAAAATAGAGAGGAGCTATATAATGACCTTTCATTATCTTATTATCTCCTATATTGACTACTTCATTCACAATTGATGAAATACTATTTCTTTTTTCTTGATATTCAGTGTAACCTAATGGAATATTATCTATAATTTCATCTTTTATAGTATCAAATACTGAAATGATAGTATTACCATATTTTTTATCTGTGTCGTTTTTCAAAAATTGGTTGTCTAATTGTGATATTACTCCGAATTTATAACCGTGATCTAAAGCTATAGATTTGATTGCCGCATAGGCGAACATTTGATTACCTAACTGATCGGATAGTTGACATAAAAGCATATTAATTATTATATATATTTATTACCAATGAACTATGTTAAATCGGTTTATTTTTTCCTTTCTAAAAAAATGAAACAGACTAATGTGTTATGACAATAGAGTATAGTGAAATGTACTTTACACAATCTCTATCAGAAGTACTAAAGATGCATGCTAGGACTTACACCAATACTCAAACTGCGAATAAACCAACCATTCATCTAATAATAACTACCAATGGAAATTTCTTTCAAAATCCTTTCTAATACTTTGGCAGTTTTTTCTTAAAATCTGTACTACTTACCATTTTACTTTTTTAATTCATATACTAAAACTATATGCTATATTTAACAAAAAAAATAATAACTTACCACTTTCCTCTCTCATTATAAACATTCTCTTTTCTTAACATTTTATTCATCACATCCAAATATCCTCTTCCATATTTCAAATCAGGTTCTAAATAATTTCCTTCCCCCCATTCATTCCAAGATTTTATAAAAATAATCTGATCCCCTTCATCTTTGTCATGAATTAAAGAAATTACCTTTTCTAAAAGTTTCCCCCACAATTGAGGAGTAGATCCATGCATTATTGAAGCACTATTACCTGCTCTAGGAGAATGATCCCAATTCGGATAAATAATCGGATAAATTTTACTTTTCCGGAACAAAATATCATCCACCATTTTATCGATCGCTTTAGAATATCGTATTACATTAATTGGAAAAGGAAATAAATATGAAAGCCCCTTTCTTAATACTGTATTTTTTTCAATATTAAAAGCCTTATTCTTTAAATCTAAAGCGTAGGCATCCAAAGCATTGCCCTTTTCTTGTTCTATACTTCTTGTCACATTTCCAATAAAATAAAATGGTGGCAAACCATTGTCTTGTGCTAAAACCTGCCACCTATTTACAAATTCTGTCAATTGTGGTATTCCATGTGGATCATAAATAAAGAACAATAATTTATCATGAACTTTATAATATCTTTTATCCTTAAACATTGGAAGCATTTTATAAAAATGATTATCAATATCTTCTATACCAGGATAAGTTTGTTCTATTAGAACTTCATTATTAAAACGGCTAACATCTTTATTCCAATTTTTTTTAAACCATGAATGATTAGCCCAACCTAAACAAAAAGGAAAATCAGGTTTTCCCAAAGCTACAACTTCTTCTAAAACTTCATTCAAAAGTTGTTTTCCACCTCCAAACCAATAATGCCAATAACAAAAAGCATCTATACCCGCATATTTCGCCAAATTGGCTTGTTCCTCTCTTACATTTGCATTTCTAAGGTTATAATATCCTAAATCAGCAGGTACTCGTGGCTGATAATGATTGGGAAATAATTTTTTTGCTTTACCAACATTCGTCCATTCAGTAAATCCTTTCCCCCACCATTTATCATTTTCTGGAAATGAATAAAATTGGGGAAGATAAAAAGCTATTAATTTACACATAATTTATTTATACTACAATCATATTTTAGATAACTATACAAAAACGAATAATAAATAGCTAATTGCTGCAAATAATCATATTCACCTGTAAGAAGAGCAAATCCCAAATAAGCAAACAAAAGCATTTGTAGATAGATTTTATCTTGCTTCAACATATAAATTCTTTTTCTTAAAATATTAAAAAAGAAATATATCCATAATAAAATTCCCACAAATCCACTGTTACATAAAACAACAAAAAGTAAACTCTCAAAAGCTAGTAATACAGGATGATCACCATTAATATTCATATAATAAGTGTTCCAACTAAAGCCATTTCCTATTAGCAAATTATTTCCCAATATATCAAAACAACCTAAAAGTTGATTTATCCTCATATTTAAAGAAGAACCAGATACTTGACTTGATTTTCCAGAAAAATCTATAATAGACAATAAATAGTTTGCTAACTCATTGTTGCTAATAACAAAAAAAAATAACCCTAAAAAAACAATTATAGACAAATAAAAAAGGAATTTAAATTCCTTTTTTTGGACAAGATTGATTAATAAACAAGTAACTGTTACAACAATCCCAGTTCTAACTCCCGAAATAACAATATTAAAGAAAACCAACAACAATAAACAAATATAAATCTTTTTCCTTTCTTTCTGAAAAAAAACATATAAGATAACAAAAGAAAAACATAAAAAGAGTGACCAAGTCATCGGATGAACAAAAGTTGACTGAATACGTCCAAACAAACGTCCTTCTCCTAAGGCTGCAGAATAACTAATATCAAACCCATCTTCTGTATATACATCATAAAGAATCATTAAATAAGGATTCAAGCCTTCCATTAGAGTTAAAAAAAGACCATACAAACAAGATATAGCAACTAATAGACAAAAAGACAATTTTATAAAATTGAAATTTCTAGAATCAAAGCGTGCTACATTCCAAATTAACATAGGAAGAAAATAAACAACAACAATAACCCTGAATATCGAATGTAATTGAAATACTATAGGTGTGCTCCACTGAAAAATAGCTAATACAGACAAAGAAAAAATCAACAGAAAAAATGGTTGAAGAATAGAGCTATCCATTTTCATTCCTTTCTGCCTCAGTTTATATAACATGATACAATATACCAATGCATAAAAGATTCGTATATTAAAAGGAATACCTATTAATTTCAAATTAAAAACAGGTGGAACTAATATTTCAAAAAATAAACAGAGTGCAATTCCATATTTTAATTTGAAACAAGAAAAAAAAGGAATTAAACAGGCTAAATATGAAAGTAATTTAAATATCAACATAAAAAGAATTATAAATATCTATTTTTATAAGCCCCTTTCGTTATTTATGTTTTCCCTAAAACAATAGCACTTACTATCATATCAATAAATTAGCTGAATCACAATGCTCTATCCTTTTTATGATTTTTGCCGGAACACCACCCACAACTGAATAAGCTGGCACATCGTGAGTAACTACAGCATTAGCTCCAATAACACTTCCATCTCCTATCGTTACCCCTGATAAAATTCTTGCTCCTTCGCCAATCCATACATTATTACCTATTATTACTGGTCCTTTAACATATAATGGTCGTTTTATTGGAGGAATAGATAAATGTTTTATTTGCGTATTACCATGTGCATTATCTGAAATATAGACATAACGCCCTGTTAAAAGATTGTCCCCTATAATAATTTTATGACATGCAGTAATCTGACAATATTCTCCTATTCGACAATGTTTACCTATTATAATTGAAGGAGTATATTTTATCTCCCCATATTCATCCCATGCTGTAAGTATGCTACCAGTAGAAATTGTAGAGCCTTCACCGATTTGTACATATTGTAAACCACGTAATTGATGGGGATAACAAATATATCCTTTGATATTTTTATAGCAATAATGTAAAATCAAATTATATATTTTTATCCAAATACGCATAAGAATTAATATGAGCCAAGATATTGATTCAAATAGTACAAACATCTTATTTATTTTTTACTATTCACTATAAACAATTGATTCACTTGCCGTTCAAATTCAGTTTTTTCCTGAGATATCATAAAACGATAAAACTTAAAATCATCAATAGCTGTTGCATAATTATACAATACTTCTTTTATTGTTTGTATTATCTTAGATTTTTCTGAAAAACGTTCATCAAATTTATATTTATTTTCAATTGGTATATCTTCAAAAAAGGCAGCAGATCCTCTTTTCCCTGTGATTATACACAAACCATTCATTGCACATTCACGTGGCAAACGGTCTTTTCCAGGATGAAATCCAAAATCAACATAGACTTTAGCCTTCTTCATTAATAAAATGACATCATTCCGACTCATATTCTCTATCGGAATCCATCGTAAATCAGGAGCCATTCGAATTAATTTCTTAGTAAAAGATAGCCCTTTTTTAGGATTGTAAAGTATGATATCTTCACGATTTTCTTTTGTAAACGATGAACAATGTTCTATATTTATAAAATCTTTTAAAGCTACGAGCTCATTAAATCCATTATTCTGAAGAAAATTCTGAGCATATTCAGATTGATATGCCGAAACAACATTCACTCTAGATAAATCTTTTAAAGATAAGGAGTGTTTAAAATAATTTTTATGCGTAAAAAGAAAATGATATACTCGTTTAGCAAACACTCTCATTGCCGATTTCATATCATATTTTGCTATATCCAACACTGCTAAATAATTATCAGAACATCTATAAAAATTATCCACACTCAGCCACCATAACATCTTTTGAATTTTAGTATTAAGACAAACACGATAAAACAGAGGTTCGAATAATATTTCTATATTATATTCACTGTCTATTACCATATCTGCCATAATCACATTATAGTTTTTATAATCATCTGGAATTACATGTTCTTTATTTCCATAATAAACAATAAAAGCATCTTTTCCATTATCTCTTAATAATGAAACTAATTGATGTAGCAACTCTGCCCCACCTGAAACAATACCAGCAGGACAATAAACATAAAATTTCGTATTATTATAAACTTGAATCATATACTATAAAATTTTCATATTATATACATTTTACCTTATTTTCTTTGTTATTATCCCCAATACAGTATTTCCCATAGTATTATTTAGCAGCAACAAGCTGGTAACATACACCATAATTCCAGTAATTGTCATCATAATTACAGTGATAATATTATTAAAATCACACAAGAATATTCCATACAAGCAGACTCCCATCACAACACTTCCCAACACATAATGCAAATGTTCTTTCTTAAAAAACTGAATAGGGATATACCTTCTCCCAATAATGAACATGGAAACAGTAACAGCTACTTCCGCCAACATATAAGCCACTGCCGTACCATTATGTCCATAAACAGGAATCAGTAATACATTTAATACCACGTTCACTACCGCACCTATGAATGTGCAAAGAATAACAATATTTATTCTACCCATCGGATAAAGCACCTGAAGCCCCATTACACCCGAAATGCCTACCATTAAAATATTCAAAGCTACTATTTGTGAAGTTAATATAGCTGGAGCAAAACTTTCACCACTTAACAATAGAATAACACTAGGACTAGTAAATATCAATCCCACAGTCAAGGGCATTGCCAAAGCTAAAATAAAATCGTATGATTTCTGAATCAAGACCTTAAATTCATCCATCTTATTTTCAGCTATCAAATTGGAAGTGCGTGGCATAATTACCGCTCCCAAAGAACTAGAAAGACTCATAGTTATGACTAGAATTTTAGTTGCAGCCGTAAAATATCCCACAGCCTCAGCATCTTTCATAAAACCCAATAATACATTGTTTAATTGAAGATAAATACTAACAATGACATTAAAAGCAAAAATATGTATAGCCGGTTTTAAATGACTGAAAGGATGCAACGCCCTAAATTCAATCATATCCTTATGCAGATATTTTCTTAAACGGACAAAATTAAAAATATTTCCTCCCAGTACGCCTAAAACAGAATAAGCTCCATACCATAAAATATCCTCTTTTGACTTTACCAGCAGAAACAGTAATATAACGGAGATGGTCTTTACTACCATCCCACGAATAGCAACATATTTAAAATCTTCTATTCCTTGATAAAACCATTCGCAACCTATCGCCGTAAAAAAAATGGTGGCACTGAGCAGAAGAAACAAAGGTATATCGGTTTGCACCTTAGTTACCGTCAAGCAAATGACAGCAACAGCCATATAACCCAAAAGAGTAAGAAAGGCATGTAACAATAATATTTCAACTGTAATCCGTGTCATTTTCTCCGGATTATCCCGTACTTTAGCTACCTCACGTATAGCATACATCGGAATACCCAAACAAGTGAACAAGCTGATATAGGAAATAATGGATTGAAAAAAGTTCACTTGTCCTATACCATCCGCCATCATTATACGAGAAGCGTAAGGAAAAGTAATGAGTGGAAATAAGAGTTGGGAAGCGGAATTTATCAGATTAAATAGATAATTCGCTTTTACTGATTTCGCCATTATAAATATATAACTGTTATTTTGGCACTGAATGCACTAGAATAAGGTCAAGAAAGCAAAAGGGAAGCAAATGCTTTGATGATTTTCATTGTTGTATTTCCCTATTCGAAGTCCTTGCACCACGTATATCCTCAATAACCTCATCTGCCGTACGATCATCTTCCCATTGTCCTGCAAATTCTGAAGTCCAATCGAGAAGAGTATCTGGCACATCATCATCAGCTAGTAAAGAAGCAGACACTTGTTTTATTGATCTTAACTTAATATCAGAACCTAAGCCTTTCAACGTATTCATTGAACAGTTTTTTAACGAAATATATGAAATCAGACAATTAGCATCCAATACTATATCAATCATTATAAGGCACTCTCAAATGTTCTTTCAATATAGCCTCATTCTTATCCTGATCCCACAGACCTTCATCCCACAACTTATCCATATCCTCCTCTACTCTTTGAGCAAAGTAGGCTGTCAAAGATTTACGTATTTCTTCCAAGGCACACTCGTCTTTAGCATAAGAAAACATCTTTAACAAGTGTAGCTGGACTGGGTTAAAAGGTTCTGATTTCATATTCTTTAGCTTTTATATTCCCCAAAAGAACAAATTATATTTCACTTATCCTAGCGATTCAACCTGTTTTTAATTCACAACACTGTTCTTACCAGCTACAATACCATTTCAATGCCTCAACCACCGATCATAATCATCCAACCGGCTGATCAGCTGCTGCTTACTCTTTTTCGGCTTTTCCTCTTTCTTCCACGGATCAATCGCCTCATGCGCCAAATGATAATAAATACTGCTATCCGTACAACCATAAAGTGTAACCACAGCAAGTGCACGCGACTGCTCCGCCTTGACGAGAGGAAGCATCGTCTGCATAACGCCAACCAGCTTTGCCGCCTCTTCTTCCATACCCAATATAGTATAAGCCGGCAGCAAAATGGCATAAAGCTTGCAACGCATCACATCCGTATCCATCTGGAGATTGCCATATTCTTTCAACGCCCTGGCAGCCAGGGAACGATCTTCCTCACTCACCCCCTCCGCACTGTGATAACGCTGAAGAGCACTGTGCAAACCATTCAACATACAGTCATTGTCCAGACGGGTATATACATGCTTGTCCTCATCATTCAGGGCAATTACCTCATACTCACCCGGCATCACACGCAGCAGCGGAACCCACATCCAGTTCTCCACACATACCATCACATCCTTTCGCCCGGCTCCCGGCTGAATGACAACAGTCGCCTCCACCCCCTTAAACCGTCCCTCGGTAATGCGTATCCGGTCGCCCTTGCGCAAACCATCCGGCTGGGGTATATAAACAGGAAGTGTATTGGAATAAGAACGGGCCACCCACTGCAAATTCTCCATTGCGGCATCGGAAAGGTAGGGAAAATACTCCCGCTTCCGTTCCCTCACCCGAGGCAGGAAACTGAGTACAGGAAAACGTTGCATCAGTTGGAAAACATCACGCTCGGAGGCACGGACAAATACATAGTTGAAGAGTAAGGGACGCTGGGTATTGACGAATTTGCCGTCTATACGCCTCACTTCCTGATAGGAAGGAGCAAAAAAGCCGAATGAGGGCTCGCCTGCCTGTATGCGGCGGTCCTGTTCCCGTTGCAAACCGCGCACTCCTCCCCGATGGCAATCGGGAAGCGACAACACATACCAACGCACGGCATTGTTATTCCGCAAAGCTTCCAACGCTTCAGGAGATGCCACAGAACGCTTCGGTTTATCAAACTGATGGGATAGCTTTTTCATGAGGTTTATCGTCAGAAATCCACGCTGACCGATACTGGAAGACCATATCAGCACAGTGTTTATAACTGGCTGATAAATAGCTTTTTACACAGATTTCATTTTGTATTTCTGAAATCTTTTATTTGTTGTTTCTTTCGTCCGAAGACGTCTTTTCTGTCTGCTTTTTATAGACATGTTTATACCCTCAAAAAAGGTTCTTTACCCTTTATATAAAAGGAATTTAGAAACTTTTTGAGGGCACAAAGATACACTATAATTGTGTATTACACAATAAAAGCGCTTAAAAAATAGGAAAACTTACTTTTGATAAGAAAATAAGAGATGGGTATATTTCGTAATCACAATAAAAGATTCAAGTTTTACAAATATTTATTCAATAGGACTGTAATAACCTTATCCAATTATAAGGTCATTCTTTATAGTAGTAAATACTATCTGCTCGTCTACATTACTATATTCATGCGAAATAAGATTGCGCATATCATAAATAGCCAACCAAGGAATTTCCTTATATTCAGAAAGCGGTGATGGTTGTAAAAACAACAACTTTCCTACCTGTTCACCTATTACTTGAAGGCGCATAACACATGCATTGAACACCATCACTTTATCCATGGAGGCTAAAAAATCATCAGCACAATTTATTTCTTTACTCCATTGCTGTATATAGTAAATGGATTCTTTTATCTGGGTTAACCTGTCGCAAATGGTTAGTCGTCCTCCTTTATACATAAATGGCTTCTTTTTCAATATTCTGTTTCAAAAATGGAGACAGTGAGGAACGGAAACGCACTAAATCAATTTCACAATGAAACATTTCCGTCAAAACAGTCTTCAAAGTGTACATAGTGGATAAAGTAGGATTATCAATATCTACAACAATATCCAAATCACTATCTTCCCTGTTCTCTTGACGTGCAACCGAACCGAAGATACCAATTGATTTAATTCCAAACTCATGCCCAAAACATTGTTTGAAACTAACTAACTTTGCCTTACATTCATTTAAGCATAACATACTTTTCACCAACTTTAGGTACTGGAACAAAGATAAACCTTTTATTTGAACGATACAAGTTCTTACCTCGGTTTCTTCATTTCACACACCATCAGAGCTCTCCCTGCATCAGAACGTCATCATCACCATAAACCGCACGCCCCATTTGTTCGCATCGGGATGATCCAGATAATTCAGACGGCGGACATAGTCTATGTGCAATATCTTGAAAATATTGTGAATACCCACAGAGCATTCCATGTACGGGGTCTTCGGGTCCATCACAAAGCTGGTAGGACGTCCGTCACGGGTCGGGAACAGGAAGAGTTCGCTGTCACCCGGATGCTTCATCGGATTGTTCTTGTCGGTTAAATGACCATACAGCATCTTGAAGCCGATCGCCTCACGCCACTTCAGTTTCTTCAGCAAAGGAATACGGTTGAAAATCTTACCGTTCAAATCCCACGATACATCCAGAGAGGCGTAACGGTCGTTCAGGAACTCCATATTATTAATCAAGTTGAAAGTCTCGCGCTGCAGGATATAAGACAAGTTGGCCGCCGGCATAATCAGCAACGGGAACGGAACTTTGTTCCACTGCGCACCGCCTTTCACGAACATATCAATCTTACCCCATGACGAGAACCAGAAACGCTTGTACAGCCCTACTTCCGTCAGATTGAAGTTATACTCTCCGCCCAGCACACCCTTGAAACCGGTCGTGTGCGACAGCGTGAATACCGGAGCGTCAAAAGAAACCGGTATACGGCGTTGCTTGGTATTGACAAATGTCTCACCCGGAGCGTAACGGAAGGCCAAGGAGGCTTCCATGGTCTGAATCTCAGGAACCAACGTTTTCTGGTCATCATTGGTTATATAGGCCAGACCGCCGGTAGGCTCGTCCGTGCTGTGTTTCACTTCCACCGTGGTCTTCAAACCAAACTGCGTCTCGTTCTCATACTTCAAGGCGATATTCCGCACGTAGGACATCTGGTCCACCGTAGAAGTCTTGAAAGAAACGAACACATTATCCTTGTCCGTCTTCAGGAACTTATCCGTGGGCGACATCACATCATACTGATAGCTGAACGTGATAGAGTTCTTCGGGAACTCGCGCGGCAGGTATTCCTTCTTGTTGAAAGAGTATTCCACCTCACCCATATACTTGGAACGATGGTCCTTGAACCCGTAAGCATAATATCCCTTGAAGAACAGATGCGGATTCAGGTTGGCCGTGGTCTGCGCGCTCATACGCAAACGCAATCCGTCGATATAGTTATTGGAGATCATGGTGTTTACCGGACCGATATCCACCTTGCTGGGGTTGTCCTTGGTTCCGGTTTCCACAAAGTTCTCGATAAACGCCTTCAATACAAAAATCACATATTTGAATCCCGGCATCTGTTCCAGACGCTTCACCAGCATATCCATAGAACTCTCGGTCTGCGTAAGCGGAACCGGCCGGTATTGATTCCAGAAATCGTCTCCGCGCATCATGGCGTCCGCCTCTTTGATCTCGGCCCCCTTACGCTTGAAAAGTTGCTGCGGAAGCTCATCGAAGGCATAATCGGAATAACGGGTAGTCCTTCGTATCTGGAATCCCTGCATGATCTTCATCAAGGTCATCTCTACAATCATGTCATCGGTCTTCAACACCCACTCGCCATTGGGCAATTGCTCGAACTCCTGAATAATATCCATATTGTCCACAAAGTTCACTCCCGATTTCTTGGGCAGATTCATCGTACATTTCTTCACCGTATAAGATGAATCGGCCAGTACATACAGATGTCCCGTGAAACCGAAATCCTGCGAGTTATTGGGGACAAAGGTGAGATGGAAGCACTTGTCCTTGTCCACGAATGTGGTGTCCATAATGTAAAACTTATAAAACGAAATGGCGTCACTGGACGAAATAGGACTGATGAAAGGATACTGCAACAGACGGATATCGTTATCATAAATATTCACATCCGTAAACACATCCTTCAGAACCGTGCTCAGCATATCTCCTGTGGCAAACAGCTCGTTCACCCCCGTAGAGCTCATCCCTTTGATAATGGTCTTCTCACTCTTGGGATGTTTACGGTAAATTTTCTGCGAAGCGGTCTCGTCCACCGAGATAGGAAGGATGAATTTATTGGTTTCCTCACAAAGTTCGATCTGGTCTTTCAGGAAAGGCATCTTTTTATACATGCCTTTTTCCAGCATTTCGGGAGTCACATCATTCAGTGACATTGTGATCTTCTGATACTTGTTGTACTGATAATAGTCATTCTCACTCAGCTTGTTATTGTTCTTATGAGCAATCACTTTCTTCATCAGTTCCACAGCCGGGTTATTCTTACGGGAGTACTTCTCTCGTTTGGGCTTCACCACCACTTCGTCCAGCATGATATCGTCCGGCCTCATCCTCACATTCAGGTTCTTGGTGACACCGGGGATTATATTCACTACTTTTGTTACATACCCCACTGCCGAAAAGGTGAGTTTGTTCCAGCCTTTACGGGTTTCGACCTTATAATGTCCATCATTATCGGTAATGCTTCCTACGCCTTTTCCTTCATAAAAGACTGACAAGTATGGTATGGGATCATTCGTCAATGAGTCTGTTACAACGCCTTGTATATTTTGAGCTGACACCGAGATGCAGCATCCTAATAACAAAAATAGTAAAAACGACTTGATGTATTTTGTCTTCATTCTTTTTACCGCTATTCTTATGAGCCAGCAAAGTTAAGCATTAACTTAAAAGAAAGTTGCTAATATAAGCTAATAATTACAGAAATCTTACATATTGACCAATAAATAGGTGAAATTTAACACTGACAGAGCCTTTATATAGAAAAATAAAAAAGGGGTCTTTTCACAAAGCCCCCTTTTTAAGTTTTCAATAGGTATTAGTTTTTTTTTAAGGTAAAAAGATTGTTTTCAGGATAACGATGCAAATATGGAGCCTTTTTTTAAACCAGCCAAATAAAAAACTATGCCATACAACATGTTTTTAGAAATTTCTGTCTTTTTTGGCAGATTATTATTCAAAATGCTCTTTATCGGCCTCATTACATATACAAAGATAGCAAAAGTTTAATTTGAAACAGCATTTTAATGAGTTTTTTCTTTTCCCAAGAAATGTTCGTCTACTTTATCGCGGTGTTTCAGTACCTTTGCATCTATAAAGAAAACAATCTCTTCAGCTATGTTAGTTATATGATCTCCGGCACGTTCCAGCTTACGGATAACGGTGCCGAGTTCCAGGCAAGTCAGGAAATTATCGGGATGTGTTTCCAGATATTTTGTAAGCACGGCAGGGGCAGCCGCATTTATCTCATCCAGAAAATTGTCCTTACTGAATACATTGAGGGCTAATTCCAAATTTTCTTCATTCAATGCGTTCTTGGTCATTTCGAGCATACTGAGCACTTGTCTCAACATCTCTTCTATACGCAGACTGTGGAGCAGTTCACTATCCAGCACTGTTTCCTCGCTTCTTACCACAAAACGGGCTATGCCTTCGGCAAAATCTCCCAAACGCTCCAAATCACTGTTTATTTTGAACATGGCCAGCACAAAACGCAGGTCAATGGCTACCGGATTGTATAGAGCGATAGTGTCCTCTACATCACTGTCAATTTTCAACTCGAACGCATTCACCCTTTTCTCACGGACAATGACTTGCTGTGCCTGGTCACGGTTAAAGGTCAGCACGGCCTCTCCTGCCCTGTCCAGCTGATTGTAAACCAATGTCCACATCTCGTTCACTTCCTTCTTCAGTGATACAAGTTCTGATTCTATAAATTTCACCATATTCTTAATTCTTGTTTTGTTTATTATTATTTCTTTCACCGCAGAGTGCGCAGATTCACACTGATTTTAATTTTCCGGACAGAAGAATAAAAAGGCAAATCCGTACCCATTACATCTGAAAAGCAAACAAGCCTGCATCGAGCTGTGGTACATAAATTCCATTTTTATCTTATCTCCCATTGTGCAACGCTGTGATGAATGCTTTATCCGAAACGTCCCGTAATATAATTCTGGGTCGCTTCTTTGCCCGGATTCGTAAATATCTTCTTCGTATCATCATATTCCACCATATTGCCCATATAGAAGAAGGCTGTTTTGTCACTGACACGCGCGGCCTGCTGCATGTTGTGAGTGACAATAACGATGGTATATTCTTTTTTCAGCTCATGAATCAACTCTTCTACCTTGGCTGTAGAGATAGGGTCCAATGCCGAAGCCGGTTCGTCCATAAGCAGCACCGAAGGAGATACGGCCATGGCACGGGCTATACACAACCGTTGCTGCTGACCGCCGGACAGAGCAAACGCAGACTCTTTCAACTTATTCTTCACCTCATCCCACAATGCGGCTCCTTTCAAGGTTTCCTCCACCCTATGGCGGATAAACTCATTATCTTTCACCCCATTTACCCGAAGCCCATAGGCCACATTCTCGAAAATGCTCTTCGGAAACGGATTGGGACGCTGGAATACCATTCCCACATTCTTGCGCAACTCATCCACCTGCACAGACTTGTCGTATATATTTCTCCCGTCAATCAAAATCTCCCCTTCCAGACGAGAGCCGGGAATGAGATCGTTCATGCGGTTGAACAGGCGGAGGAAGGTGGACTTGCCACAACCGGACGGACCTATGAAAGCCACCACCTCTTTCTCTTCAATCGTCATGCTTATATCTTTCAGTGCCTGAAAATCACCATAGAAAAAATTTACATGTTTTGCATCTATCTTATTCATATTCTTAATGTTTTAATAATTTGCTGATTTGTCAATGTGCTAATGTACCAATACCCGTGCGGTACACAGCGCAGCCAATCGGCACATTGACAAATTATTAATTCGTTTTTACTTTATTGGAGAAATATTTGCGAAGTGCATTAGCCAACAGGTTTATAATTAAAATAATGATTATCAATACCAACGCCGTACCGTATGCCAAAGGAAGCTGTGACTCCATATCTGTTCCACTGGTAGAAATCACATAAAGGTGATAAGGCAATGCCATACACTGGTCCAGAATGCTGTGTGGCAGTTGTGGCAGGAAGTAAGCGGCACAAGTGAAAAGGATAGGCGCCGTTTCACCTGACACACGTCCCAAAGCCAGAATCAGTCCGGTAATGATGTTGGGCATCCCCATGGGCAGGATTACATGCCAGATGGTTTGCAACTTGGTCGCGCCCAAAGCCAGACTCCCCTCACGGAAGCTGTCGGGAATCGCCTTCAAGGCTTCTTCGGTGGTACGTATCACCAAAGGTACACAAAGCAATCCCAACGTCAAAGAACCGGCTAGGATGCTGTCGCCGAACCCCATGTATTTCACAAACAGTGCCATACCAAACAAACCGAACACAATGGACGGAATACCGCTCAAGTTATTGGTCATCATCCGGATAAAGCGGACCAGCTTGCCTTTCGGCGCATACTCGTTCATATAAATGCCACTCATCACTCCCACCGGAAATGCGAACAGCGCACTGCCCACCATCAGATAAAAAGTACCTACAATGGCCGGCCATATACCGCCACCCGTCATACCGTCACTGGGAGCCGTGGTCAGAAACTCCCAGCTGATTACTCCTATACCTTTATATATAATAAAACCGAGAATGGCGAACAGAATGAGGACAATGCTATAACTCAGCAGTTTGAAAATACCGAATGCCAGCCATTGCGAACGTCTTTTACGCGCCCCTTGCCGGGCAGGGAAAACATCTTGCTTCATATTTTAAATACTTAATTAATCATTTGTCAATCTATCAATATACCCATTGGCTGCGCTGTGTGCCGCATGATCATTAGCACACCGGCAAATTAGTACATTATTTATTTGTTCTTGATGAAATATATTCTACACTAAAGTTGATAAGCATCGTGATGAAAAACAACACCACTCCCAGCAGGAACAGAGCTTCATAGTGCGCGCCGCCGGCGGGTGCCTCTCCCAGTTCCGCTGCAATAGTCGCCGGAATGGTACGAAGCGGTTCCAGAATAGTGGTAGGTATCACAGCCGCATTTCCTGTAACCATCAGCACCGCCATCGTCTCGCCTATGGCACGTCCGATGCCCAGGACAACGCCCGAAGTGATTCCGGAAATGGAAAACGGAATCACCACCTTATATATAGTCTGCCAACGAGTGGCGCCCAATGCCAGACTGGCCTCGCGCATGGCACGGGGACAATTTCGCATCGCATCCTCACTTACGGTAATGATAGTAGGGAGTGCCATGATCGCCAAAACAATACTTCCGGCCAATCCGGTCTCGCCCACAGGCAGATTAAATACTTTCTGAATAAGCGGTACGATAACAATCAATCCGAAAAACCCATAGACCACGGACGGAATACCACTGAGCAATTCAATAACCGGCTTCAGAAAACTACGGGTCCGATGGTCTGCTACCTCGGACATATACACCGCCACCGACAAGCCGAAAGGCAAAGCGAACAGGATGGCAAAGAAACTCACCCAAAGCGTACCCGTAATCAAAGGAAGAAATCCGAACTGAGGGGCGGGAGTAGCCGTAGGGAACCATTCCTTTCCGGCAAAAACCTCGTCAAAAGAAATAGACTCGTCTTTCAGCAGATGCCCCGGAAAATCCTTTTCTATAAACTTGGAGGGAACAAAGGCGATGATGCCTGGATTACCGGCAACGATCTCGCCGATGCACCGGGGAGCCTTCTCGTACTCGGCTCCCAACTCTTCCTCCGAGAAATAGGAGGTGATATCCTCCAACCGGAAAACTTTAACCTCCGCGTCCGGTCCTCCCAACTCTTTCCAGTTGGTAATCTCTTCGTCAAAAACATCTTTTATTTGTGCCGCACTCAGTTCCTGCACCGGATTGGCTTTATTCACCGCCAGTACATACCCCTCTTCTATGACTTTTTTATTAAAAAGTCCCAGAGCCTCCGCAAATAAGAATACGACAATCAGCAAAATAGTAATGCTCGTTATAAAGCCGCTGCAAGTCAATATCCCTTCTACAATCTTTTCCCAAACTCGTTTCATACAGTTTTAGTCTTCTATTTTAATAACTGATGCAAAAAAAGCCTCTTTATATTAAGGTGATGTGAAAGAAGCTTGAAGTATTTGCTACAATTATATTACAAACTTGTTACAGATAAAGAAAAACCTGATCTTATTACCATTTTCCCACAGGAACAGATTCAATCCACCCTTGCCGGCGAATATTACCCGTAACAGAATCGTAACACACCAGTAAAACAAATGACACAAGAAAACGTTTCTTTTGCACACGAATTAATATAAGAACTTATGAATCAAGTAAAAGCTCTATTTCTTTTTATTCTATTGGCTTGTAGTCTGAATATTACCGCGCAACGCATAAAAGGTAGTGACACGGTGTTGCCCGTATCACAAGAAACAGCCGAGATTTTCATGAAAGATGATCCCGACCGACGAGTAACCGTCACCGGCGGAGGAACCGGAGTGGGGATTTCCGCCCTGATGGACAACACAACAGATATCGCTATGGCTTCCCGTCCCATCAAATTCAGCGAAAAGATGAAACTGAAAGCCGCCAAACAGGAAGTGGAGGAGGTAATTATAGCGTATGACGCCCTGGCCGTCATTGTAAACCCGTCCAACCCTGTCAGCCAACTGACACGCCAGCAACTGGAAGCCATATTCCGCGGCAAGATAACCAATTGGAAACAGCTGGGGGGACCCGATATGAAAATCATTGTCTATTCTCGCGAAACCTCTTCGGGAACTTACGAATTTTTCAAAGAAAGCGCCCTGAAGAACAAGAACTACATGAGCAGCAGCTTGTCCATGCCCGCCACCGGAGCCGTGATCCAGTCTGTAAGCCAGACCAAAGGTGCTATCGGCTATGTGGGACTGGCCTACTTGTCTCCCCGGGTGAAAGCCATTGCCGTTTCCTACGATGACGGCAAGCATTATGTACTGCCCAGCCTTGAAAACGGAAAGAAGAAACTTTACCCCGTAGTACGCCCTCTTTATTACTATTACAATGTAGCCAATAAGGAAAAAGTGACCCCGTTCATTGACTACATCCTGTCACCCGAGGGGCAAAATATTATAAAAAACGGTGGATATATTCCTGTGAAATAAAGGATATCCCAAAAAGAATGCGTACTTTTGCAGCAAAAGTGTAAAATTGATATCACAATGACTGAAATGAACGCTACAGAAGCTACAGAGAAGAAAAGTCTGAACTTCATTGAACAGGCAGTTGAGAACGACCTGAAAGAAGGTAAAAACGGAGGGAAAGTACAAACCCGCTTTCCGCCCGAGCCGAACGGCTACCTGCACATCGGTCATGCCAAAGCCATCTGTCTGGATTTCGGGATAGCTGCACGCTATGGTGGCGTATGTAACCTGCGTTTTGACGACACCAACCCGACCAAAGAAGATATGGAATACGTGGAAGCCATCAAGGAGGACATCCAATGGCTCGGATTCCAGTGGGGAAACGAATATTATGCATCCGACTACTTCCAGCAATTATGGGATTTCGCCGTCAATCTGATAAAGGAAGGAAAGGCTTATATAGACGAACAGAACTCCGAACAAATCGCGGCACAGAAGGGAACTCCCACCCAACCCGGAACCGAGAGCCCTTACCGCAACCGTCCCATCGAGGAAAGTCTGGAACTGTTCAACAAAATGAACGGCGGTGAAATAGAAGAAGGCAAAATGGTGCTCCGTGCCAAAATAGACATGGCAAGCCCCAACATGCACTTCCGCGACCCTATTATTTATCGTGTGGTAAAGACTCCGCACCACCGCACAGGCGAAACCTGGAAAGCATACCCTATGTATGACTTCGCACACGGACAGAGCGACTACTTTGAAGGAGTAACTCATTCACTGTGTACCCTGGAGTTCGTACCCCACCGTCCGTTGTACGACCTGTTCGTGGACTGGGTAAAAGAAGGTAAAGATCTGGACGACAACCGTCCTCATCAGTATGAGTTCAACAAACTGAACTTGAACTACACCTTGATGAGCAAGCGTAACCTGCTGATTCTGGTAAAAGAACATCTGGTAAACGGTTGGGACGACCCCCGTATGCCGACTCTCTGCGGTTTCCGCCGTCGCGGCTACTCGCCCGAGTCCATCCGCAAATTTGTAGACAAGATAGGTTATACCACTTACGATGCCCTGAATGACTTCGCCCTGCTGGAAAGCGCTGTCCGCGAGGACTTGAACAGCCGTGCCACCCGTGTATCGGCAGTCATCAATCCGGTGAAGCTGATCATTACCAACTATCCCGAAGGACAGGTGGAGGAAATGGAAGCTGTCAACAACCCGGAAGATCCGTCGGCAGGCACACACACCATCGAATTCAGCCGCGAGTTGTGGATAGAACGCGACGACTTCATGGAAGATGCCCCGAAGAAATATTTCCGTATGACTCCGGGACAGGAAGTGCGTCTGAAAAGCGGATACATCGTGAAATGTACAGGCTGCAAGAAAGACGACAACGGCAACGTGGTGGAGGTATATTGCGAATACGATCCCGACAGCAAAACAGGAATGCCGGGCAGCAACCGCAAAATCAAAGGTACGATCCACTGGGTAAGCTGTGCACACTGTCTGCCTGCCGAAGTACGCCTGTATGACCGCCTGTGGAAAGTGGAGAACCCGCGTGATGAGATGGCCGCTATCCGCGAAGCAAAGAACTGCGACGCACTGGAAGCCATGAAAGAAATGATCAACCCCGATTCGTTGAATGTATTAACCAACTGCTATGTAGAAAAATATCTGGCCGATGCCAAACCGCTGGATTACTTGCAGTTCCAGCGCATCGGTTATTTCAATGTGGACAAAGACTCTACACCAGAAAATCTGGTGTTCAACCGCACCGTATCTTTAAAAGATACCTGGAGCAAAATTAATAAATAAAAACAAGCTTATGAACTATGACATGTCTTCTTACTTTGAAGACCCGGAATTTAAAGAAGCATTAGCAAGATACGAGGGTATGGTGGAAAACCATACCCCCGCTTATTTTGAAGCTGATGAACTGACCGATATCGCCGAATATTACGCCTCAAAAGGAAGACATAAAGACGCTGACAAGGCCATAAATCTTGCAATCCAATTGCACCCTGATAACATAGACGCCCTGATTTTCCGGGCACGTTCCTTGATGCTGCTAGGAAAAAAAGAAGAAGCCCAAATGGTGATGCAGCTCATCAACAACCCTGCCGACCGTGAATTCAGATTCCTGCAAGCCGACCTACTGATAGAGGAGGAACACATGGAAGAGGCCGATAAGATATTACAACAACTAGCCATGGACGAGGAGTATGAACTGGATACGCTGCTAGACATCATTCTGGACTACGTTGACGTCAACCAGAAAGAATACGCCAAGAAGTGGATCGACTGCCTGTTTGCCCATTTCGACATGCAAACCCTGCCGGAAACCAACCAACGTCTTCGCGACGTGCTGTGCGATTATTACAGTACTTTCAACAAACCGAAGTTGGCTATCCCTTACCTGAACATGACTCTGAACGAGTTTCCCTATTCCGTTCAGCATTGGAACGAACTGGGTAAATGCTATCTGCAACAAGAGCAATACGAAAAGGCGCACGAAGCTTTTGATTTCGCATTAGCCATTGATGAAAACAACACAGAGACATTGACCTTGAAAGCATTCCTTTACAGCCAGACAGCAAATATCAAGGAATCTATCAACTATTATCTCCGTCTGGAAAAGGCGACAGAGAAGAAGCCTCCCGTTTATATGGCATTGGCTGGTCTCCACTTCGAGATGAAGGATTACGAAACCGCCATGAAGTATACACAAAAGCTGCTAAAACAGAAACAGGAGATAACTGCATTCGAGCTAACCGATATATATAGTATCGCAGCCCTCTGTCATGTAGCCCTGGGACATCCTGAAGAGGGATATATGTATCTGGACCAAGTACTGAAGCAGAACGGGAACGATGCGGAAACACGTATCTATGCCGGACAGTTTTTCACGATAATGGCAGGCAGCAAGGACATCAGCGAGGAGGAAAGAAAGAATAATATCGACAAGGCGGAGGAACAATTCAACCTCGCCCTGGAATTCACCCCGAAAGAGGAACGGATGGATATTTTGTTCAAAATCGGATCCAAATACTTCGATGAACATCTCTTTGAATATGCCAACCGGTATTTTGAGCAGATAAACAAAGAATTCCCCCACAACGCCCATAGCACTTATTTCTTTCTGATTTATGGCTATCTTTATTTACAGCAACCAGGTCCGTTCATACACTATCTGGCTAAAATCAATAAAGAACTTCCTGATACGTATGCAGCTCTGGGAGTTGATGAAAACGCACAGTTTCCCGACCAGTTATTCAACGAAGCGATACGCGTAATCAAGGACGATATCAGCAAAGGCAAGCTAAACTTAAACAATTATTTATAATTATTTTATGGAATCAGTTGCATTTATTCAATGGTGTCTGGACCACCTGAATTATTGGACAATTACGTTATTAATGGCCATCGAAAGCTCTTTTATCCCCTTCCCCTCGGAAGTGGTAGTGCCTCCTGCCGCTTACAAGGCAGCCGGAGGCAACAGTGACCTGAATGTATTTCTGGTAGTTATATTTGCGACAATCGGAGCCAATATCGGCGCTCTCATCAATTATTACATAGCCTATTTCGTAGGCCGTCCGCTGGTTTATAAATTCGCGAACAGCCGCTTCGGGCACATGTGTCTGATTGATGAAGCCAAGGTTCAGAACGCGGAACACTACTTTGACAAGCACGGGGCACTCTCCACCTTTATCGGACGTCTTATTCCTGCCGTCCGCCAGCTTATCTCCATTCCTGCCGGTCTGGCCAAGATGAAATTATCCACTTTCCTGCTGTACACAACGCTGGGAGCAGGTATCTGGAATGCCATTCTGGCGGCTATCGGTTACTATCTGCAATCAGTGGTTCCCGAAGAGCAGTTATTGAGTACCGTAACCGAATACAGTCACGAGTTAGGATATTGCTTCATTGCTATCGGTGTTTTAGTGGTAGGTTTCTTGATTTACAAAGGAAGAAAATAAAAAAGAATGAACTTTTTTCCATTTAAATTTGTTATCATTACAGTATCGAACTAAAATATAATAAAATTATGGCAAAAACAGCATTTAAAGGAGCACCGGTGACATTGGCCGGAGAATTTGTAAAAGTAGGAACTTCAGCTCCGGAATTTACATTGGTAAAAGGAGACTTAAGCAATTATACATTAAAGGACGGTAAAGGCAAGTACCTGATTCTGAACATTTTTCCCAGTCTGGATACAGGTGTATGCGCTACTTCCGTACGCAAGTTCAATCAGTTGGCTGCAAACCAGCCCAATACGGTGGTGTTGGCTATCTCTAAAGACCTGCCATTCGCCCAGGGCCGCTTCTGCACCACCGAAGGGATCAGTAACGTTATTCCTTTGTCTGATTATCGCTATACTTCCGATTTTGCTGAAAAATATGGTGTTCTGATGACCGACGGTCCTTTGGCAGGATTATTGGCACGTTCGGTAGTAGTGGTTGACCCGGAAGGAAAAGTGGTTTATACCGAACTTGTTCCCGAAATAACCCAGGAACCGGATTATGAAGCTGCGTTGAAAGCAGTAAAATAAAAAGCAGTAAAATAAAAAGCTCCCGAAGGAATAAAGAAAACGGCAGAAGATTTTGTCAATCTGTCTGCATAGGTTTTGGTGGTTTCGGGCATAACTTCAAGAAGTTATGCCCGAAACTTTTATGTGTTATGCCGGAAAGATCTATCATCTTGCATACGAACGATCTATAATCTTACACCCGAAAGATCTATCATCTTGCATCTTCATCTTCTAAGACAAATACCATTGATACATTCGGTGTACTCCCTCTTCTATATCAATCTTATGCTGCCATCCCAGACTATGCAATTTGCTTACATCCGTCAGCTTGCGCATAGTGCCGTCGGGCTTCGTAGCGTCAAAAGTCAGTTTGCCTTGATAGCCCACTTCTTTGACAATCTTATCCGCCAATTGAGCGATGGTGATTTCTTTTCCCGTACCGATATTGATATGGCAGTTACGGATATCCTTGGAACCGGGTGTGTATGTATCCTTAAAGTCCACATGCTCCATGATATAGACACTGGCATCGGCCATTTCCTCACTCCATAAGAATTCACGCAACGGCTTGCCTGTACCCCATAAGGTCACTTCCTGTCCGGAGATGCCGTATTTTTTCAATACAGCCAGAATTTCCTCATCCGTATTCAAACCGCTTACCCCCTCCACAGGGCGGAGATTCATATCTTTACGCACCGCATCCCAATCTCCTTCATTCAGGCATTTTCCCAAATGAATCTTACGAATCATGGCAGGCAGCACATGGCTGTTCTCCAAATGGAAATTATCATTGGGACCGTAAAGGTTCGTGGGCATCACGGCTATGTAATTGGTTCCATATTGCAGGTTAAAACTTTCGCACATCTTCAATCCCGCAATCTTCGCAATAGCGTATGGTTCGTTGGTGTACTCCAACGGTGAAGTCAGCAACACCTCTTCCTTCATGGGTTGTCCGGCATCACGAGGGTAAATGCAAGTGCTTCCCAAAAACAAGAGTTTCTTTACATTGTGACGGAAGCTCTCTCCTATCACATTCTGCTGAATCTGCAAGTTCTGATAAATAAAATCGGCACGGTAAAGACTGTTCGCCATGATACCGCCCACATGTGCCGCCGCTAAAATGACATACCGGGGCTGCTCTTCATCAAAGAACTCCTTCACAGCCTGCCCGTCCAGCAGATCCAGTTCTTTGTGAGAACGGCCTACCAGATTGGTATATCCTTTTTGCTGCAAATTATTCCATATAGCAGAACCCACCAGTCCGTGGTGTCCTGCTACATATATCTTGGCTGTTTTTTCCATTATTCCGCTATTTGAGCCTTTAAATATAGTTTCTTCACGAACTTCATATCATGCTTCACCATGATTTTCACCAGTTCGGGGAAAGAAGTCTTACGGGGATTCCAGCCCAATAAGGTTTTGGCTTTAGTGGGATCACCCAGCAACTGCTCCACTTCGGCAGGACGGAAATACTTAGGATCGACGGCAACCAGTTCCTTGCCCGTCGCCACATCGATGCCTCTTTCATCCACCCCTTTGCCTTCCCAGCGCAATTCAATGCCCACTTCCTTGAAGGCCAAGGTACAGAACTCGCGCACCGTATGGTACTCGCCGGTCGCAATAACAAAATCTTCGGGAGTATCGTGCTGAAGAATCATCCACATACACTCCACATAATCTTTGGCATAGCCCCAGTCACGCAAAGAATCCAGATTTCCCAGATACAGTTTGTCCTGATATCCCTGGGCTATACGTGCGGCAGCCAAAGTAATCTTGCGTGTTACAAAGTTTTCACCACGACGTTCGCTCTCATGGTTGAACAGGATGCCGTTCACGGCAAACATACCGTAACTTTCACGATAATTCTTGGTAATCCAGAAACCATACTGCTTGGCCACCCCATACGGAGAACGGGGATAGAAAGGAGTCGTTTCCTTCTGAGGGACTTCCTGCACCAGTCCGAACAACTCGGAGGTAGATGCCTGATAAATCTTGGTCTTTTTTTCCAAACCCAGGATCCGGACAGCTTCCAACATACGCAGCGTGCCTACCGCATCCGCTTCCGCAGTGTACTCGGGCACATCGAAACTTACTTTCACATGGCTCTGAGCAGCCAGATTATAGATTTCATCGGGCTGTACAGCCTGAATGATACGTATCAGCGAACTACTGTCGGTCATATCCCCCCAATGCAGGTTCACCAGACGGGTCTTTTGCATATCACGAACCCACTCGTCCAGATAGAGATGTTCTATACGACCTGTGTTGAATGAAGAAGAACGGCGCAGAATACCGTGAACCTCATATCCCTTTTCAATCAAAAACTCTGCCAGGAATGAACCGTCCTGACCTGTAATACCTGAAATTAAAGCAACTTTTTTCATTTCGTTTATTGTAAATGGCCTTATGCAAGCCCTCTAAGTTATTTCATATCACATAGCTATCTACCGCTATCTGCCTTTCGGCATGACAAAGGACAAAATGACCAAACAGAACGGCAGATAACAGACAGCATACACTCCATGTATGCAGAAATAAAATATATACAAGAAAGAATACTTACTCCGCCGAGAATTCTTTGATGCGCTGTTCCTCGCTCAACCGGCAGATCAACAATGTGTTATTCTTCTCAGCAACGATATATCCGTCCAGTCCCTGTACCACCACCCTCTTTTCCTGTGTAGTGTGAATCACACAGTTACGGGTTTCATACAACTTTATATTCTCACCTATCTGCGTATTATTATGGGCATCTTTCGGCAAATTCTCGTGCAACGATCCCCAAGTACCCAAATCACTCCATCCAAAGCTGGCAGGAAGGACAAAAATCTCATCCGCCTTCTCCATAATGGCATAATCCACCGAAATGTTCTCGCACAAAGGGAAATTCTGGTTAATCATTTCCTGCTCCTTGTCCGTATAATAATAAGGAAGCAAACGCTCGAACACCTTCGAAATGGCAGGCTGATATACGCGCAGGGCATTCACCACCGTATTTACATTCCACACAAAAATACCGGCATTCCAGAAGAAATTATTTTTTTGAATATAGCGCCGGGCTGTTTCCAGATCAGGTTTCTCTTTAAAAGAATACACCCGGAATACTTCCTTATTGGCGGTAGAAGGTACACTGAGATCAGCTTCAATGTAACCGTAGCCCGTCTCAGGACGAGTAGGTTTCATGCCCAGGGTAAGGATAGCGTCCGAATCGGCCGTAAAATTCATCGCCGAATTAATCACCCGCTGAAACTCCGCAATATTCATCACAATGTGGTCGCTGGGGGTCACCACCATATTGGCCTTAGGATTACGTGCCTTTATTTTCCAACTGACGTATGCTATACAAGGAGCCGTATTGCGACGGCAAGGCTCACGCAAGATATGATCATCAGCAATATCGGGCAACTGCTCCTTTACAGTGTCCGCATACTTCTCTGATGTCACCACCCAAATATTTTCCGGAGGACAGATCCCCTGGAAACGGTCAGCCGTAAGTTGGATCAATGTACGGCCGCAACCCAGTACATCAATAAATTGCTTAGGATAATCAGGAGTACTCATCGGCCAGAAACGGCTTCCAACACCTCCGGCCATTATAACGAGGTGATTATTCTTGATGTTCATATGATTCATTTTTTACGTTGTATGACCGCAAAGATAAGTATTATTTTTTAAAAAAAGTATTGCGTTTTAATTTATATGTTCTATATTTGCATACGACTAACATTTTTTTTGTCATGAAACAACCGACAACTGAAAACTCTGATATAATTAAACTAGTAGCGATATTAGGTGATTTTGCCTTGTTGAACCTTTCTATGATACTTGTGTTTTTTATTCTGAAAGGAATAGATTCACAGGCCATAGCCCATATTTCATTGAAAACCTACCTACTGACTTCCAACCTGTGCTATATTCCATGCATATCCATCTTTGGGGTCATACTGCACAACCGCATAGTGCGTCCGGAACAGATTGTAGGCCGTCTGTTAGGAACAATCAGCTTGCATGTAGTCATCTTCCTCACGGTGCTGGCCATTATTAAAGTAGATAACTTCTCACGCATCTATCTGCTTGTTTTCTATCTGTCTTTCATACCTTTAGCTATAGGATGGCGGCTGACATTGCGGTTCTTTGTGAAAATGTTCCGCCGCAGTGGCAGGAACCTGCACGCCACTGTACTGATAGGTGACGGGGACAATATGGTGGAGCTATACCATACGTTGAACGATTTGACTTACGGATACAGGGTTTTAGGCATTTTCTATGATGAGAAGGACTCTAATTACCCCAAAGGGATTCCCTTTAAAGGTCCTGTAAACCAATTATTTGAATGGTTGTCTCATAACACCGTGCACGAACTGTACTGCGGTCTGCCATCCAGCAGAAAGGATGATATTCTGGCCATCATGAACTATTGCGAGAACAATCTGATCCGCTTCTATAGCGTACCTCATGTACGTAATTACATAAAGCGTCAGCTGCAACTGGAATTATTGGGTGAAGTTCCTGTATTGTCCATCCGTACCGAACCGTTGCAGAACCCGGTAAACAGACTGGCAAAACGGTTATTTGATTTGACATTTTCCTCTCTGTTTTTACTTACAATTTTTCCATTTATATACCTATTTGTAGGTCTTATTATTAAAATTTCATCACCTGGTCCCATTTTCTTCAAACAGGAGAGAAACGGGGAAAACGGGAAAATTTTTAAATGCTATAAGTTCCGTTCCATGAAAGTGAATGCATTGTCCGATTCATTGCAGGCTACCAAGAATGATCCCCGCAAGACCAAGTTCGGCAACTTCCTGCGAAAGAGCAATCTGGACGAACTGCCGCAATTCATTAATGTTTTCAAAGGAGAAATGTCTATTGTAGGTCCCAGACCCCATATGCTGAAACATACAGAGGAATATTCCCAACTGATTAACAAATACATGATGCGCCACCTTGTCAAACCCGGAATCACCGGATGGGCGCAAGTCACCGGCTATCGGGGAGAAACCAAAGAACTTTCCCAAATGGAAGGCAGGGTAAGAAGAGACCTGTGGTATATTGAGAACTGGACTTTCCTGCTCGACATCCGCATCATGATAAAAACAGTAACCAACATGTTCCGGGGCGAGAAAAACGCCTATTAATTCAAATCGTAGGAACATTATAAAAAATAAAAAGATATGAAAGGTATTGTACTAGCCGGAGGTTCGGGCACGCGCCTCTATCCTATTACCAAAGGAGTATCCAAACAGTTGCTCCCTGTCTTCGACAAACCCATGATTTATTATCCTATATCGGTACTTATGCTGGCCGGCATACGGGAAATACTCATTATCTCAACCCCATACGACTTACCGAGCTTCAAAAGACTGTTAGGAGACGGAAGCGATTTCGGAGTACGCTTTGAATATGCGGAACAGCCTTCGCCCGACGGACTGGCTCAGGCCTTCATCATCGGCGAGAAATTCATCGGAAATGATTCCGTCTGCCTTGTACTGGGTGATAACATATTCCACGGTAACGGTCTGTCCGCCATGTTGAGAGAATCCGTACGTGCTGCCGAAGAGGACAAGAAAGCAACGGTATTCGGCTATTGGGTCAGTGATCCCGAAAGATATGGCGTAGCGGAATTCGACAAGGATGGCAATTGTCTCTCTATTGAAGAAAAACCTGCCCAACCTAAGTCCAACTATGCCGTGGTGGGACTCTATTTCTACCCCAACAAGGTAGTGGAAGTAGCCAAGAATATCAAGCCTTCGGCACGGGGAGAACTGGAAATCACCACCGTAAACCAGCAATTTCTTCAGGACAAGGAATTGAAAGTACAAACATTGGGCAGAGGTTTCGCATGGCTGGATACCGGTACTCACGACTCGCTGGCCGAGGCAAGTACCTACATCGAAGTCATTGAAAAGCGCCAGGGGCTGAAAGTGGCGTGCCTTGAGGGCATAGCTTTGAGAAAAGGCTGGATTACCCCGGAAAAGATGCAGGAACTGGCTCAGCCGATGCTTAAAAACCAATACGGACAATATTTACTGAAAGTTATAAAAGAACTGGGATTAGAATAATGGAAGTTATAAAAACAGCAATAGACGGGGTTTTCATTTTGGAACCCCGTATTTTTAATGATGCAAGAGGGTATTTCTTTGAAAGCTTCTCGGGACGTGAATTTGAAGAAAAAGTATGCAGGACTACATTTGTACAGGATAATGAGAGTTTCTCCACTTATGGTGTATTACGCGGCCTGCATTTCCAGAAACCTCCTTTCACACAAAGCAAACTGGTGCGTGTAATCAAGGGAGCAGTACTGGATGTGGCTGTAGATATCCGGAAAGGTTCTCCCACTTTTGGAAAGCATGTAGCTGTAGAATTGACTGGAGAGAATCACCGGCAGTTTTTTATCCCCCGCGGATTCGCACACGGCTTTGCGGTACTAAGTGACGAAGTGTTGTTCCAATACAAATGTGACCATTATTATGCTCCGCAAAGCGAAGGAGGAATCGCATGGGACGACCCCGATCTAGGCATAGACTGGCGACTTCCGGCCGACAAGGTTATTTTGTCCGACAAGGACAAGAAACATCCGAGATTGAAAGACTATCAAACGGATTTCGACTTTAATCAAAGTTTATATTAAAGGCAGTTTTGATTCTGCGTTTGTTTGGTTTTTGCCAGTGAAATTAAAAAAACCGAAAACTGCACACAGGACTATCGTAACGTTCAGGACAACATTTTCGAAGATTGACCTATAAAAACAGGGTGTATCTCCTATGAGAGATACACCCTGTTTTTATAGGTCAATATCTTTATATCACTTCTTCTCCATCCCCTCCTGAGGAGCATTAAGTCCTGCCTTCAGATTTTCAAAGAATTCACGTCCGAACAAGATCCATGCAGAAGCGCCCGCCACTGCCAGGAAAATAAATCCGACAAGAATCACCTTCTTGCTGGTTCCCGAAGGCAGCAACGGCACACTGGCAGGTTCCACAACGGCAAATACAGGTTTGGCCTCCTGTACTTTAGCCCGTGCCACCTGCAATTGGGTAGCCACCTGGCTATACACCTGATATGCCAGATTCATATCATTCTGCAATCGTTCTCTCTCCGTCAAAGCACTTTGAAGAACAACCCCCTTGTTAGCATCCATGTAATTGGCATAATTCTGCTGGGCTACATAATACTCCTGCTGGCGTTCCTTATACAATTGTTCCAGATAAGCACAATCCTGCTGGGCTTTAGAGACCCTGTACGCTGTGATATACTCTTGAAGTTTCACCACTACCGTATCTGTAATGGCGGCCGTAACCATCGGGTCCTGCAAAGTCACCGTCACTGTGGTGATGCCGGTTTTCTTATCCACATCAGCAGTAATCGCCTTACGCATGGCTTCCACTTTCTTCGCCTGATCTTCTGTCAGATGGAAAGGATCCAGCTTATTCCCTTCTTCCTCTTCCTTATCGGAGAAGAGAGATTTCACCCCACCTATAGCCGCCCCGGGCAATCCCATCACAGCACCCCACCACGGAGCTTTCTGCTCGTCGAGATAAGCTACAAAAGTAGTATCCACCTCACCGTCCAACGTGGTGACATGTGCATTAAACAGTTCCAGAATGAAAGGAGTAGACGCTACTATATCCGGGAAAAGAGATACGTTCAACGCATCCGCCTCACTGCCCAGACTCATGCCGCCGATCCCCAGCATGGCAGCCATTCCCGACAGGCTCCCCCCGCCGCTTTTGCCGGATTCGGGAGACAATGTCACTTCCACCGTATATTGTTTGGGAATACTCAGAGCAATAATCACCCCTACAATAGCACCTATTCCGGCAGCCTTCAACAGCACCTTTCGGGCAGCCCACAACTTACGGACATACTCCATCAAATCAATTTCCAACTCCTCGTCTTCCCGTGGCCTTTCCTTATTATTCGTATAATTCTTATCTTCCGCCATACTGTTTCTATTTTAAGATATTAGCAATAGATGCAATCATAGTCGCCAATGACGCACTGGTGGTTGCTATGGACAAGGTGTTCTGCAAAGACCAGTTGCTCTTTTCCTTCACCGGAACAATCACCTCACATCCCGGCTGGATCAGCTCACGGCTACCTTTCTTCGCTCTCTTCACCTGACCGTTCATATATACAATATACGCCTTGCTCTTCTTCGCACGGAAACCGTAACCTCCGGCCTGCTCGATATAATATTTCAACGTCTTGCCATCTTCAAATGAAACGGTATTGGGATACATCACAGCCCCACTGATACGTACCGTATTGTTGTATTCAGGAATTTCAATCACATCCCCCTCACGCAATACGATATCCGCACTGGAGCCGGGTTTAAGCATCGCTCTTTCCAGGTCGATACCCACATAATAGATATCTCCCAAGTCCAGCCGGTTGACATCAATGGAGTCCTTTCCTGTCTTGGCCATATCCAGAACCATTTCCATACGTTTGCGTTCATCGTCATTGATACGACGGCTTAAACGGGCCCCTTTGATATAAGCAAACGGAGTCACTCCACCTGCCTTCTTGATCAAATCGGAAAGACGTTCACTCTTCTCTGTCAGCGCATAATCACCTTCATATAAAACCTCACCGGTCACTTGCGCATTCACCTGTTCCTGATAAGCAGGACTCTTACGCACATATACTTGATCGTACGGTTGCAACACAAAACCCGGTTCTCCGTCTATCACAAAACCGTCTTTCAGAGAAAACGAGTACATTTGTCCTATGGTGGAAACCGCTTCCGTACCTTTGCTATCCTTGATACGGCGGGAAACATCCACACGGACGGTAGAAGCCGATTCTTTCAACCCGCCAGCCTGGATTATAATATCCTCCAAAGTCGTATTGTCGGCAAAAGCGAACTCACCCGGACGGGCAACCTCACCATACACCATGATAGTTCCCACATCCTCCAAGTCATGAATACTGGGAATATAAAGCACATCATTACGCTGTAAAGGTACATCGGGTGCAGTACCGGCCATGATACCTTTTATATCTACTTGAATAACCTCTTTCTTCAAATTCTCACGCTCGCGATGCAACACTGCACGTCCTGTAAAGGCATCACCCATAAGACCTTCAGCCTTTTCCACCAGTTGGCGGACTGTATTCAAAGTTCCTCCGAACTGATAAATGCCCGGACGATAGACAGCACCCTTGATTTCAAGTTTATTCTCAAAACGATCCAGAATAGCTTCAGCAGTCAGCGCATCACCATCTTTTACCTGAAATACGGAATAATCAATATCATCAATCGTATAAATCTGATACTCCTTTCCATTTTGACGAATCATGCGGAGAGAACGGGTATAGGCATCCCCCGAGAATCCACCGGCATACTTCAACAATGTGGCAACACTTTCGTTGTTTTTCATCTCGTATTTCATGGGGCGTTTCACATTACCCTCTATGCTAACCAACGCCTCGTATGGAGGAACAATGATCACATCGCCTTCCTGCAGACGGATATCATCATTGATTTTACCTTTCATAATAAAATCGTACACATCTACGGTAGCGATCTTCTGTCCTCCGCGCACTACTTGTATATTACGCAAACTACCGATATCGCTCACACCACCGGCACGGTACAGTGCATGAAACACGGTAGAGAAAGAAGACAATGCATAAGTTCCCGGTTGGAACACTTCTCCCATCACATTCACCTGGATAGTCCGGCTGTTTCCCAAAGTAACCTTGATTTGTGAGGACGGGTTCTGTTCATTATCAAGCCCTGCATAAATCTTATTCAGTTCTTTACGCAAATATTGGTTGGCTTCGGCAATAGTCATACCGTTCAGATAAATTAATCCCAAATCGGGGATCGTGATAGATCCGTCCGGAGATACATTATCGCGGATGGTAGCCTGGTTTGTACCCCAGATATCAATGATTACCTCATCACCCGGCCCCAGACGATAATTAGGAGGAGTAGCCAGATTCACACTCGGCTCGAATGTAAGGTTTCTGGTTTCAAAAATGTCCCGTCCGTACACCTTATCCTTCTGCATATCTTCCATATCGCCCATGCCCATCCCCTCGTAATAACGATTGGCAGAAACACTGTCCAACGAGTTCTTCCCTACCACTCTGTCCGCAGCTGAACGTTGGTCGAAAGTAAAATTCTCTGTTACGTAGATATCTTCCTGAGTCTTTGTCTTTTCACGCAAACGGTTCCGATTTTGCATCGTTGCATTTGCATCTTTATCAGCAGACCCATTTTGCTGTTCATAAAGTTTCTTTACACGCTTAGCCTGTTCTTGTGTCACTCCTCTACGGGCTAACTCTGTAGCAATCTGACGTTGGTCTTTTCCTTGTTGCATGCCCGTCTTCACATATTCCAACACCTGTTGGTCACTCATAGATTGCTGTGCAAGCACAGAACCCGAGAGGGCAAAAACTAAGACCAGTACGGATAATAGTTTTTTTATCATATAAATTCAATAAACTTAGTAATTTAGCAGCCGCAAAGGTAGATATTATTTTCGATATAGGCGAGTATTATTTCATAAAATATCCCTCTAACAAATATAAAAACGGCTGCCACCTGACGGTGTACAGCCGTTTATTCTTTAATAATCCGTTAGCAGAATTCATTCAGACTTCATTGCACAGCCCTCCTTATTTTAAAAAGGTCTGCAAGGGTAAAACTTGTGCAATACCGCCCGGCCGGATCAGCAATACATATTGACGATGGCTTCGTACAATTCCTGTTTACCGCTTACTTGCTTGGGCTCACCATTCTGCTTAGCATAAGCCACTACATCTTCCAGTGTCAGCTTGCCTTCTTCAAATTCTTTACCTTTGCCACTGTCGAATGAAGCATAACGGTCTGACAACATCTTGCAGTAAGGAGATTCATTAAGCAAAGCAGCAGCACTTTCCAATGCACGCGCCATAGCATCCATACCTGCAATATGGGCGATAAAAATATCTTCCAGATCAGTAGAGTTACGACGTGTCTTGGCATCGAAGTTGGTACCGCCATTACCCAAACCGCCGTTGCGGATAATCTGCATCATGGCCTGGGTCAGTTCGTAATTGTCGATAGGGAACTGGTCTGTATCCCATCCGTTCTGATAATCGCCACGGTTAGCGTCAATAGATCCCAACATTCCGTTATCTACCGCAACAGCCAGTTCATGTTCAAATGTATGACCAGCCAACGTAGCATGATTCACTTCAATGTTCACCTTGAAATCCTTGTCCAGTCCGTGAGTTTTCAAGAACCCTACCACAGTTTCGGTATCCACATCATATTGATGCTTAGTCGGCTCCATCGGTTTGGGCTCAATCAGGAAAGTACCTGTAAATCCTTTGCTCCGGGCATAATCGCGAGCGATGGTCAACATCTGAGCCAGATGTTCTTTCTCACGCTTCTGATCTGTATTCAATAAAGACATATACCCTTCACGTCCACCCCAGAACACGTAATTGGAGCCACCCAGTTCGATGGTAGCGTCAATAGCGTTCTTTATTTGGACAGCAGCGCGGGCAACCACATCAAATTCGGGGTTTGTAGCAGCACCGTTCATATAGCGTGCATGACCAAAAACATTTGCCGTGCCCCATAACAATTTGATTCCGGTTTCAGCCTGTTTCTGTTTGGCATAAGCAACTATCTCTTTCAGATTCGCTTCATATTCCTCGATTGTATCGGCTTCCTCACACAAGTCCACATCATGGAAACAATAATATTCGATTCCCATTTTCTGCATGAATTCAAAGCCGGCATCCATCTTATTCTTGGCAGCCTGCACCTTATCGGCATCGCCGTTCCAAGGGAATTTCTTTGTTCCGCCGCCAAACTGGTCACCGCCCTCGGCACACAAAGTATGCCACCATGCCATAGCAAACTTCAACCAGTCTTTCATCTTCTTGCCGTTTATTACCTTTTCAGCATCATAATAACGGAACGCCATCGGGTTCTTACTTTCCTTACCTTCAAATTTAATCTTTCCTATACCGGGAAAATACTCTTTTGTAGCCATAATTCTTTACTTATTTTAATAACTTGTTCTAATTTATCTACTATCTTTTTTCAACACGCAAGCGGATAGCCATTTCTTTATCCGAAGGTCCTTAAAAGGCAGCCATCGCTCTCTCCAGATTAGATTTCCAGCGGGCATACGCATCATCATAAGCAGTGCGCTGTGCCACATCAGGCTCTATCACCTCCAATTTTTCCAATGTGGCAAATGCCTCGTTGTTATCTTTATAAACACCCGCGCCTATGCCGGCCCCCTTGGCAGCGCCCACCGATCCATCCGTGTCATACAGTTCGATTACAGCCCCTGTCACTCCCGCCAATGTTTCGCGGAAAATAGGACTGAGAAACATATTGGCATGTCCGGCATGAATCTTCTGTACAGGGATACCCATCTGCTCCATGATATCAATACCGTATTTAAACGAGAACACGATCCCTTCCTGTGCGGCACGAACAATATGCTGTTTTCCATGCAAGTTAAAATTAACTCCACATATAGAGCATCCTGTCTCTTTATTTTCCAGCATACGCTCCGCCCCGTTACCAAAAGGAAGAATACTTACTCCGGCACTGCCGACAGGAGCCTGTGCCGCCAGCCTGTTCATATCACTGTAAGAAATACCTTCGGGAGCCACATTACGTTTCACCCACGAATTCAATATACCGGTACCATTGATACACAACAACACTCCCAGACGGGTCTGCTCGGCAGTATGATTTACATGGGCAAAAGTATTCACCCGGGATTTCGGATCATAATTTACCTCACCGTTCACGCCATATACCACTCCCGATGTTCCTGCCGTAGAAGCAATCTCTCCCGGATTGAACACATTGAGCGACAAAGCATTATTAGGCTGGTCTCCGGCGCGATAGGTTACAGGAATTCCCTCTTTCAGGCCCAATTCTTTGGCAGCCCATGCATTTACACGCCCCTGCTCGCCAAAAGTCGGTTTGATATCAGCTATCAGCGAACGGTCGAATCCATAATAATCCATCAGGAAGCCCGCGACATCATTTGCCTGAAAATCCCAGAACATCCCTTCGGACAAACCGGACACCGTGGTACAAATATCCCCTGTCAGTTTCATAGCGATATAATCGCCGGGCAGCATTATTTTATAAATACGTTCGTACACAGCAGGCTCATTCTCTTTAATCCATGCCAGTTTGGAAGCGGTAAAATTCCCCGGAGAGTTCAGCAGATGAGAAAGACATTGCGTTTCCCCCAATGCCTCAAACGCTTTCTGCCCGTATGGAACCGCCCGTGAATCACACCATATAATAGCCGGACGTAATACATTTTGCCCTTTATCCACACAAACCAGTCCGTGCATCTGATAAGAGATACCGATAGCGGCAATTCCATCCGGACCGATCCCACTCCCGGCCATGACAGCCTGAGTTGACAATTTCAGATTTTCCCACCAATTTTGCGGATCCTGCTCAGCCCATCCGGGGCGGGCAGCCATAATAGCAGCCTCTGTTTTAGGGAAGAATGCAGAAGAGACACACTTTCCGGTTTCTGCATTTACCAAACTCGCCTTTACCGACGAACTGCCAATATCATAACCTAATAGGTACATTTAAATTGAAAATTTAAGAATTTAAAAATAATAGTCTCTGTCCCGATGCTTATCAGCATTATCCTTCCAAGGAAAGGCCGGTGAAGAATCCCAAAGCATGTACCGATTCCCCGAAACGACCAGGCGGAATATTCTCACAGCAATCACAACAAGGCTAAAGTTATCTGTCTGTTATCACTTCGTTCCCGACTTATTATATATTGAACGATCGAACTTATAGAAGCGTGCCGCCCTGTGGCATACGCCTACCTGTTTTTCCTCCAAAGGTACTACATATGGCATCAACGCTATCTTCTTATGGAAGTTCCTTACATCAAACACCTTATCATAAATCAACTGATAGACAGTCCGCAACTGGGCTGCCGTAAACTTCCGGGGAAGCAAGTCGAACATTACGGAAGGGGCATATTCCACATAATGGCGTATATGTACCAATGCATCCTGCAAAATCTGGAAATGATCGAACGCCAGGCTTTTCACCTCCGTCACAGGCGTCCAGCAAGCATCGTATTTATCAGACAGCTGTTCGAACCGTCTGTCAATCTTCACCAATGTCAGATAAGCGATAGTCACAATGCGGTCTATTTTCTTCTCGTCCAAACGATGAAAACGTTCCAGCCACAACACATCCTTAGGGTTACGGGTACGGTTTTTCGATCCATACGCCTTAAACTGTGTCAGCTTCACATTCTTCAGTCCCGTCAGCTCATTCAACACTCGCTTGGCCGCCTCATCCAGATCCTCATCGTCATAGATAAGGCTACCCGGCAATTTCATGTTATTATATCCGTCTTCGGACTGTTTCCCCACCTGCCTTACCAACAGGACACGGAACTGCTCTCCATCAAAACCAATCAGCACACAGTCCACAGATACATGTAAATTAATCGTCTGGTTTATTTCCGACATAGTAATATGGCTTTTATCATTTCCGGCAGCAAAGATAAATACTATTTTTTGAATTATACAAAACAATATATTTATTTTTATTATGTTCTAAAACACTATTTTTCAATATAATAAATATCATCTATTATACAATATGATATCTTAACCTTATCATATACACTACAATATATAATATACAGGAATTGTCTCGTCTTCTTTTTTTCCTTTTTCCAAAGGACTTTTATTCCATTCAATCTCCTATTTCAGACGTTTGGTTAAAAAAAAGCAATCTTTACGCCAAAAAATTAATAGAATAAAGTTGTTTATTCACAATAATTTTCTTTACTTTTGCCCATTAAAATCTAAAGATTACTCTATGAGAAAGAAAATTTTGGTCTTGGACGACAAAATAGCAATTGCAAAAGTCCTTTCAATCTATCTGGCCAGTGATTATGATTGTATTTGGTTACCGAATGGCATCGAAGGAGTAAAATGGCTTCAGGAAGGTAACATACCAGATTTGATTATATCAGATATCCGTATGCCCGAAATGCGTGGAGACGAGTTTCTGGAATGGATAAAATCCAATCAGCTATTCAAACACATTCCGGTGATTATGCTAAGCAGCGAAGACAGTACCACAGAGCGCATCCGCCTGTTACAAGAAGGCGCGGAAGACTATATTGTCAAACCTTTCAATCCCATGGAATTAAAAGTAAGAATTAAGAAAATTATTGAGTAAATCAGCATGACCTTTCTGCTTTATATAGGAAAGAACAAGGATTTTTTGCGCAAATTCAGCAAGCTCGAAAATGTCCAGATGATTTATGCCCAAAACTACCAGGATGCCATTACAATTTGTGTCAGGCTGAAAGTACGTGAGAACATCATTGTCCTTCACGAACAAGGGGAGATGAACGGAGATATTGAACAGGTCGGTGCTTTTAGAAAAAAGTTCTATCAGGCATATGTCGTACTCATTACGGACAGGCTGAGTCCCGAAGCCAGCAAAGTCTATCTGAACAGCGGAATAAACGATACCGTCAGTTTGCACATCACCACCGCCCAGTTAAGGCAGAAAATAGACATCATCAATAAACGGCAGGAACTGCTATATGCACATAACCGGAAGAAAAAAGACGTCAGGCATTTTATCCTTCCCCAATGGAAGCGCTGCTTCGATATTCTTTTCTCCGGTACAGCATTAGTTTTTCTGTCACCAGTCTTTCTGCTGACTGCCATAGCCATACGTCTGGAGAGCAAAGGACCTGTTATTTACAAATCCAAAAGGGTAGGAACGAATTATACCATTTTTAATTTCCTGAAGTTCCGTTCCATGTATACGGACGCCGATAAAAAACTGAAAGACCTTTCCGGTCAGAACCAATACCTGCCGGAAGGTATTCCGGAGATTACCGAAGATTTCTTGATGGAAGAATTAGAAGGGCTGATATTTGGAGATGACGGTGTTATAGATAATGGCGGAATGCTGGTTTCCGATGACTTCATCATTCCGGAAGAAGAGTTCATTTCCAAACAAAACGCACTGGATGAAAGTCCTTTCATAAAAATAGAAAAAGACCCGCGAGTCACCAAAGTAGGACGCGTTTTACGAAAATACAGCCTGGATGAGCTACCTCAACTGGTCAACATATTGAAAGGCGATATGTCTGTGGTGGGTAACCGTCCTCTTCCACTCTATGAAGCCGAACGCCTGACAAACGATGAAAGTATCGAACGCTTCATGGCGCCTGCCGGGCTGACCGGTTTGTGGCAGGTAGAAAAGCGGGGGGATGCCGGAAAATTATCCGCTAAAGAACGCAAAGAATTAGATTTGAAATACGGTAAAGAATTCTCCTTTTTTCTGGATATGAAAATCCTGTTCAAGACTTTGACAGCTTTTGTCCAAAAAGGAGATGTTTAAATAATTTATTTTAGGAATAAAAAGGGGATTTATTATATGGATAAAGTATGTCTTTTTGTCATCTGTATGTATTGTTCTATCCATCACTTAAGCGCACAACAGGAAGAACAACAAACACAACCGGTACAGCAATCTCTTGTGACACAAGATGATATATTGGGGAATATGAATGTGGATTATGCGAAGATAAAGCTGCCTCCGTTAAGTGTCCTTTATGAGAATGCACGCAGCACTCCAAGCTTACAGATTTTAGAGAAAGAGAAACTGTTACAGAAAAAGTTACTATCGAAAGAGAAAAGGAACTGGCTGGGGTTTATCCAAGCCGGCGGAAGTGCTTCTTACGGTATAGCAGACAATGTGGCCAGCAATACGGATGTCAACACCCCACTTATTTACAGGTATGTAGGTACAGAACAAACTTCGTGGAACGTGGGAGGCGGCATCAGTATTCCTTTTGAAAAGCTGTTCGACCTCCGGGGAGGAATCAAGCGCCAGCGAATCCAAGTGGATATTGCCGAGTTAAGAAAACAGGAAGCATACGAAACTCTTAAAATACAAATAGCTCATTTATATGTTCAGATTTTATCTAATATAGAAACATTGCAAAGATCAGCTGAAAATATAGCTTTATATAAAGGTGCATCGGCTGTTGCAGAACAGGAATATAGAAACAGACGTACCTCTATTCATGATGTGGCCAAGACTAAAGAGCAGGAATTTGCCGCTAATCAAGACTTTGCCTTACTACGCTCTACTATTAACGACCAACTGCTGACCCTTGAAATAATCTCCCACACCCCCATCTTGACCATACAAGGAGAAAAGGACGTTCAAGAAACAACGATACAGGAACAGGAAGAAAACAAGAGGCAAAGTAAGAAAAAAGACAAAAAGGAATAAGAAACATGGAATTATTTAAATATATAGTCAAGTTTATCTATCGTATCCGTTGGTGGATGGTTATATTTCCATGTATAGCCGGTATCATAGCGTGGTTCCTTACCAGAAGTCTGGAAAAAACGTATGATGTGAAAACCACCATCTTTACAGGAATCATCTCCGGATACAACGTAGATGCCACCGATACCAGAAATGCCACTGTGCACATGAGTAATTTAATGAATATCATTACGACGGAACGCACACTGAAAATAGTATCTCTGAAACTGCTTGCCCGCTGTTTGGTTTATGGAGATGCCGAAAGAAACACCAGTTATATTTCAGCCATACATTACCAGCAGCTAGTTTCCGGCATTCCACGAGAGTTACAGGCATTGATAGACAAGCAAAACGAAGAGAAAACCTATCATAATCTGGTAGCTTTTGAACGCCCGTCCATCAATAATTTTATCTACCAACTACTCAATTATACCCACCCTTATTTCAGCGTACCTCTACTCTCACAACATATAAAAGTAGCCAGGTTGGGAAACAGCGATATGATCGAGATTGCTTATAGTGCCAACGATCCGGGAATAGCTTATAACACACTTGAGATACTGAATGAAGAATTTGTCAAACAATACCATGAACTACGCTATGGAGAAACAGACAATGTTATCAAGTTCTTTCAAGAAGAACTGGCCAGATTAGGCAAAATGCTGACTGCCGCCGAGGATTCTTTAATCGAGTACAATATAGAAAACCGCATCATCAACTACGGAGAACAAACCAAACAAGTGGCAAGCATGGACGCTGCTTACCGGATGATGGACAATGATTTACTTGTCAATTACTCTACCAGTAAGGCGTTGATCGATTTCTATGAATATAAATTAGGTGATGTGGCCAAATTGATCCGTACCAACAATGAGTTTATGGACAAACTTCATCAAATGTCCCAATTGAACACTCAGATCTCAACCATGGAAATCACTCCGGACGAAAAGAACCGGAAGAAACTGGAGGAACAAAAAAACATGTTAAGTAACGCCGAACAAAACATCAACAATCTCGCCCTGAAACTAAGTGCTGAAGCTGCAAGTACAAACAATGTATCTTATGAAACACTCATCAGCCAGTGGCTTGACCAAATAGTCCTTGCCGAAAAGACTAAAGCCCAAATGGAAGCACGAGATATAATGAGAGAGAATTTAAATGAAGATTTCCTTTATTTCTCCCCCATCGGCGCCACCCTGGGCCGGAAAGAAAGGCATATCGGCTTTGTGGAAAGCAACTATATGTCTACCATGGGGGCCTTAAATGCAGCCATCTTGCGACAAAAGAATCTGGAAATGACTTCGGCTTCATTAAAAATCATGAACCCGCCCCTGTTTCCATTGACCTCCTCCCCCACCAATGCACGCATGATTATACTTGCATCCATACTGGGTACTTTACTTTTCATCATTGGTTATTTTCTGATTATCGAAATACTGGACCGTACCCTCAGAGACAAAATACGTACAGAACGAATCACCGGAGGAACAGTTATCGGCGCATATCCTAAAGAAAGCAAGTTAAGATACAGACGTTATAATAAAGCCATAAACGAAATGGCCGTCAAGCAACTCAGCACCGCTTTATTGCCTCATCTAAATACACAGGAACAGCGAGTTATCAATTTGTTAAGTACAGAAGAGAAAGACGGAAAGACCCATGTCGCCCGCCTGATAGAGGAATATTGGAGCAACATCGGCTTAAACGTCCGCCGCATTACATACGATGAAGATTTTCTAAGCGAAGACAGCCAATATGTACAGGCAAACAATTTGAAAGAACTATGTCCCGATCTGGAAAAGGATGAAATTCTTCTAATCGAACACCCGGTCCTGAAAAGCAATCCTCTGCCTCCGGCTTTGTTAAATGAAGCATCCATCAATCTGCTGGTTGTCCGTGCCAACCGTACTTGGAAAAATACGGATCAGGCACTGTATGAACATTTGTTACAAGTTAAACAAAAAGAAGTACCCCTCCTTTTCTATCTGACACAAGCAGACAGAAATACAGTGGAAGATTTTACAGGACAATTACCTCCTTACACGAACTTTAAGAATATGGAATACAGGCTGTTTCAACTCGGACTGACCGCCATTGAATACAAAGGAAAATAGATAATGATAGCAAAAGAAATAAATATAACCCATACAGGTCAAATTCTAGCCAGCTTTATTATCGGGCTGTGCTTATGCCTATGGACAGCCCTCAACATGAAACCTGCCATAGGAGTTGCAATAGGGTTCATACCTTTTGCCACGCTTTTTATTTTTATATGCATAAACAAACCCGCCATTCTGCTGGCCATCACCTTTATGCTGAATTACCTGATAATGGGAATTAACAGATATCATTCCATCCCTATTGCCATTACCAATATCTTTGACTTGCTCTACGGCATCATGTTGGCCCTTATTCTTCTGAAACAGTTACAAAGCAATCATCATTTCAGAAGAATACTGAACGTCTATACCTGCATCACATTGGTCTGGCTGCTATATTGTATCATCAACATAGGTAATGGTATTACCGGTGAATTTTACATGGAAGCATGGCTTCGTATTTTAAGACCCTGGGCCTTATACCCTATTCTGACCTGTATTATTCTATCCATACACTGCAATCGCTACACTTTTATCCATTACTTTTTAATACTATGGGGTATCATGACCCTACTGGCTGCCGCAAAAGGATATTGGCAAAAGAACAAAGGTTTTGACAGTACCGAGCTAAGCTGGTTGTGGGCCTACGGAGCACGTACCCATTTTATCCATTCCGGTATCCGCTATTTCTCATTTTTCACTGACGCGGGTCTTTTCGGTGCCAGCATGGGATTATCCTGCACTGTTTTCACGCTTACTTTTTTCTATACAAAGAACCTATTTCTCAGACTCTTCTATTTAATAGTGGGTATGGCAGGATTTTATGGTCTGTTAATATCGGGAACCCGATCGGCCATAGCAGTACCCATTGCAGGGCTGGGGCTCTTTCTGTTCCTGTCTAAAAGTTGGAAAATAGGCATCATTTCCTTTATCCTGCTTGTTGGAGGAGTAGGAATGCTGAAATACACCAAGATCGGAGAGAGCAATAAATTGATCCGCCGTATGCGTTCCGCTTTCGACACAGAGGACCAATCGATGATGGCGCGTTTCGAGAACCAGAAAGCACTGAATGCCTACATGGATGAAATGCCCTTCGGCATAGGCATGGGAGCCATAGACGGGGTAGTTCCTCCCCATAACAAATATTATTTCGTTTCCATCTGTCCTTCAGACTCCAGTCTGGTAGATGTATGGAAACAGATGGGAATAGTGGGGCTGTGTGTGTTTTTGGGTATGCATGCCATTCTATTTCTATCGGGCTCCTACATTCTTTTATTCAAAATCCGAAATCCGGAAATCCGAGGACCGCTGACAGGTATGTTATGCGGTTGTGCAGGCATACTGGTAGCTTCTTACGCCAATATGGTTTATTTCCAGTTTCCTAACGGAATCTTGATTTATTCCTGTTTCACCTTTGTTTTTTTAGGACCTTATTTAGATAAACAATACTCAGAAATACATGGACTACCGGCAGCCTGACCTATCCGTCATCACCGTGAACTATAACGGTTTTCACGACACCTGCGAATTTATCGACTCGTGGACAGCTACTATATTCTCTGTCAGTTATGAAATGATAGTCATTGACAATGGTTCCACTGCCAATGAAGCCGCCTTGCTACAAAAAACATATCCTTTTATCCAAGCCGTACGCAGTGAGCAGAACTTAGGATTCGCCGGAGGTAACAATCTGGGTATAAACCTTGCAAAAGGAAAATACCTGTTCTTGCTGAACAATGATGTTTGTATGGTCAAAGATGCCATACCCTTGTTGATAAAACGCCTTCTGTCCTCCGACAAGATAGCAGGTGTCTCCCCGTTAATCCGGGATTATGCAGAACCGCACGCCATACAATTTGCAGGATACACCCAACTTTCGCCCATTACCTTAAGAAACAGAGCCATAGGCAAAGGGAAAATAAATAAAGGCCACTACCCCGCCCAAAAAACGCCTTATCTGCATGGTGCCGCCATGTTACTGAAAAAAACAATAATAGACAAGCTTAGCCTGATGCCCGAAGAATATTTTCTATATTATGAGGAACTGGACTGGTGCACCTATATCAATAGGGAAGGCTACGAACTATGGTACGATCCCGCTTGCGAAATATGGCACAAGGACAGCAACTCCACCGGAAAAGAAAGTCCGTTGAAATACTATTACCTGAGCAGAAACAGATTACTATATGCCTACCGCAATCTCTTTGACTGGAAACTTCCGGTTTCCATCTTATACCAGACAATGATTGTATGTCCCAAAAACATACTGACCGCCTTGGGGAAAGGAAAGAAAGCCATAGCCAAAGCACATTGGGAGGGAACAAAAGCATTTTTCAAACTTAGAAACAAAGACAAACAGCCATGATATTTCTAGCATACATAGAACTATTACTTTTCGCGATATGCGCCTTTACTGTTTTTTACCTGCTGGTATACGCCATAGCGGCAACGGGCAACCGCACCGACAAATATTCCGAATCAAGAGTAAAACACCGTTTCGCCATTCTGATACCGACCTATCAGGACGATGACTACATACCCTATACCGTCAAATCATTTCTACAACAAGAATATCCTATAGACTGCTATGACATTATCGTCATTTCAGACCACCTGAAGCCGGAAACAAACAGACAGCTGGCACAATATCCCATCACCCTGTTGCAAGCCAGGTTCAAGAAAAGTTCAAAAATGAAATCTGTCAAAGCAGCTATGTCACAATTACAAGAAGGACAATACGATATCGTTTTAATCATGAATGCGGACAATGTAGTGGACACCAATTTTCTTGAAGTTGTCAACAATACGTATGCCAGCGGCTCCAATGCCATCCAAACCCATCGCATCTATCAAGAAAGACCCAATAATGTCAGCATATTGAATGCCATCACCGACGAGATCAATAATTCCATTCTTCGTGCGGGACATGTCAATTTGGGACTTTCAGCTTCGCTGAACGGCTCCGGAACCGCAATAGACTTCACTTGGTTCAAAGAAAACATCCGTCATTTAAAAGACGATGACGATGAAAAAGTCATCGAATCCCTGCTGCTCCGCGAACGGATATATGTGGAATATTTAAATAATACCCATGTATATGCCTTGAAGAATAGTGGAAAGAAAAAATTCTATACCCAACATGGTACTTGGATTAAAACCCAATATTATTCCCTGTTCACCAATATCGGTAATCTGCCCGGCGCCATTTTAAGTGGAAAATTTGATTATGCCGACCGTATTTTGCAATGGTTCATTTTCCCTCGCACCATCCTGCTAGGTATCCTCATCCTGTTCAGTTTCCTGTCCGTATACTTCCACTGGAGCGCCTGCCTAAAATGGTGGGGATTATTACTCACTTTCTTATTGACTATGGCAATAGCCACTCCAAACTACTTGGTGGACAGCAAATTCAACAAAGCCATGAAAGCTATCCCCTTTCTGGCGGCAGGCATGATATTCAATATGCTTTTAAGAAAGAAAAAATAAAAGCCCCATGCTATCGGAAATTATACATATCATGGAATATACGCTATATATCTACCTTTCCGTCAGTGTGGGGTATATAGTCCTGTTTTCTGCCGCCTCTCATTTCTTCAAACAAAAGAAATATCCCGCGACTACTGTCCGGCAACGTTTTATCATCCTTGTTCCCGCCTATAAAGAGGATGCGGTCATTCACGCCTGCGTCACTTCCGTTCTGCGCCAAACTTATCCGGCAGAGCTTTACGACCTGATAGTCATATCCGACCACATGCGTCCCGAAACCAATGCCTCACTGCGCAAAGAACGCATCAGCTTGATAGAACTGCATGAAAAGGAAAGTTCCAAGGCAAAAGCCCTGCGCATTGCAGCAGAGACCATCACAGACCAGCCATACGATTATGTCCTCATACTGGATGCCGATAATCTGATCTCACCCTGTTATCTTCAAGAACTGAATAAGGCAGTTTCACAGGGTATAAAAGCCATACAGACACACCGCAAAGCCAAAAATATGAATACAGACATAGCCCTATTGGATGCCGCCATCGAAGAGATGAACAATTCCATCTTCCGCAAGGGACACATCCGGCTGGGATTTTCATCTGCCCTTACCGGCTCCGGAATGGCTTTCGATTTCCGATGGTTTGTCCGGAACATCATCCATACCCATAGTACGGGCGAAGACAAAGAACTGGAAGAACTCCTGCTCCGTCAAGGCATTCACATTGAATATATAGACACCCTAGAAACATTGGACGAAAAAGTCCGGCAACCGGATGCCTTGCGTAACCAGCGCCGCCGCTGGATAGCCACCCAGCTTTTCCTTGCATTAAAAATGGGACGTAACCTCCCCACAGCCTTACTGAACGGAAACGGAGATTATCTGCTGAAAACCCTCCAAGCCTTTATCGCTCCCCGCAGCATTCTGTTGGCGCTCATCGGATTCTTTTCATGTGTTCTCTGCATTTTCTCTCCAACTTCTTCCATAAAGTGGTGGATTTTGCTTATCTTGCTGAATGGTGCGTTATACCTGGCCATTCCGTCCAATATGAGATATAAATACATGAGCAGAATCCTCAGGCAGACACCTTATTTTGTAATCATTATGCTTCTCAACTTGTTTCACTTGAAAGGAATGGCACAGAAGTTCAACCATACACAGCATGGATAGAATTATGAATATAAAGGAGTACTTACAACAACACCCGCAATGGAAAAAACGGATACACGGTTTCATCATGCATCCGGTAAAGACACGCCCCTATTGGTGGATACGCGTATGGCAACCTTTCTACATAAAAAAAGGCCAGGGCTCAATCATTTATCCCAGTGTACGGAAAGACCTTCCACCGTTCCATCTGTTCCAGATGGGAAAATATTCGGTAGTGGAAGATTTCTCCTGCTTGAACAATGCCGTAGGCGACATCGTAATCGGCGACTATTGCCGGATAGGACTCAGCAATACGGTCATCGGTCCCATCCGGATAGACAACGGGGTCAATATTTCACAAAACGTAGCCCTGATAGGATTAGATCACAATTATCAGAATATCACTCAAGGCATCATCGAACAAGGTATCACCACTTCCCCTATCCACATCGGAGAACATACCATCATAGGAGCCAACGTGATTGTACTGCCCGGAATCACCATCGGCAAACATTGTTTTATCGGTGCCGGGTGTGTAGTTACCCAAAACATACCCGACTATTGTGTCACGGTAGGAAATCCCGCACGCATTATCAAACGCTATAACCCTCAATCACAAACATGGGAGAAAATATAAAAATATTAGTATGTGCCCATAAGGACAGCCGGCTACCGCAGCATGAGTACTTCTGCCCTATACAGGTGGGGGCCTCCCTAACCAGTGCCCGATTCTTCCCTGTACTAGATAACACAGGAGATAATATATCCGACAGGAATCCTCACTTTTGTGAACTAACCGCCCATTATTGGGCTTGGAAAAATCTAAAGTGTGACATTATAGGGCTCAATCATTACAGGCGCTTCTTTGATTTTCATCGCCCTTTTCCAGCTTTTTCACCAGACAGGAGTTTCATTAACATAGATTCATTTCTAAAAGAAACTTATCAATTTCCTGATTTAGAAACTTTATTAAATGATTATGACATCATCCTCTCTCCCAAGCGTCATTATCCCTATAACGTCGCTACACAATACGCCATTTCCCATCTAGTCAATGACCTCAATTTACTGAAAGAAGTCATTCAACACCTCACACCCGAATATGCTGAAGCTTTTCATACATTCATGTATCACTGCAATGCCTATTCCGGATATAATATGTTCATCACCAGACGGAAACATTTTAACGAATACTCCCAGTGGCTATTCCGCGTATTGTTTGAATTAGAAAAACGGGTAAAACTGTCCGCCTATCCGGATCAGGCACGTCTGTTCGGCTATTTATCAGAAAGATTGATCAATGTCTATTGCATAAGGCACCGGTTAAAGATAAAGTATGTTCCCGTCATCATGCCCTTGGAAGAAACGTTTCAAAATCCGAGCAACCTGCTTTATACGCTTCGCCAGCTAAAGAATGATCTTATTTATAAACTCACAGAATTATAAGTTATGCCGTTGGTTTCTGTCATCATCCCTATATACAATACAGAAAAATTCCTGCCTTTGTGTATCAGCAGCGTCTTAAACCAGACACTGACAGACATTGAGGTACTGCTGGTTAATGACGGAAGTACGGACGGAAGCGGGAAAATATGTGACGAATACGCCTGCAAGGACCAACGAATACAGGTAATACACACTCTGAACCAAGGAGTCAGCCATGCACGAAACCAAGGACTGGAAACCGCAAAAGGAGAATATATAGCTTTCATGGATAGCGACGACTGGATAGAAACGGATATGATAGCCACTCTTTATCAACTTATCCGGACAAACGAAGCCGGTCTGGCTACTTGCGGATATATCATTGAAAATGAAGATGGTCGTCCGATTTACCACATCAACGAAGTGAAATCCGGCAAATTAACCCAGTGGGAGGCCATTCACTCCCTGTTTAACGACAGGCATTACAAATACAAAGGAAACTTATGGGATAAATTATATCATAAAGAAATCATTGACAAACATCACCTAAAATTCAATGAACATATTTATTATAATGAAGACAGACTCTTTATTTTTCAATACCTGAGCCACTGCCAATCAGCCGCATACACCACTTCCCCCTATTATCACTATGTCACAAGAAAATCAAGCGCCATGAACCTGTCGCAAAAAAACTACACCCCCAAACTGTGCACTTTCATGGATGCATTCGACCTGATGACTTCACTTTCGGCCACATTCCCCACCTATATTCTACGTGCTTTGTCGGCCGATTACATAAAAAGTTCGTTCTTGTTCTATACCCAACACTCACGGGAAATCCCCTTCAATGAATTATGGGACAGAATGCTAAGAATCAGAAAAAACAATTATATACATCTTCCACTTTCTCTAAAAATAAAGTATGCGCTATATGGCATCAGACTTATCCTGCGGGCATGGCTCAAGTGAAAAAAACAATTTACTGCTTACTTAACACGCACCCGTTTTATCTTTCCATGCACCCACAACAAGGCACAGACCAATTTGTATGCCATCTGATGAAGGCCAGCAGTTTTATTCAGTTCGGGAATCAGTTCCAATAAAGGGGATTCCACCTTTTCCAGTCTTATATAATCCTTTATCATTCTATCCGGAAACAATTCCTTATACACCCGCCTTCTTTCCAGATCTCTTGTCCCGGCACTCGTTTCACTGACCCCTCCAGGCACAAACCTACAAACGATGGAACGAATATTGCGGAACGTCACATTGTTGAATATCAAGGTCTGAATATAAAATTTCCAATCGGATACAATCTTATAATTCTCGTCATACCTGTTTTCATCAAAAAGTTCTTTACGAAAGAACGAAGCCTGATGCAATACAGTTCCCCGAATCAAATCCATCAGCGTTATATCCTCCTTATGAAAGCCCCACACCTCTGTGCCATGCACTATTTTTCCAACAACAATATCGCTGTCCAATGAAGGTGCCACCTCCTGCAACACACCATTGTTATAAAATTCATCACCGGAATTCATAAAGTTCAAATACTCTCCATGCGCCTGTAAAACTCCTTTATTCATGGCATGATAAATACCCTTGTCCGGCTCCGATACCCAATAGTCCACTTTACCGGCATACTCTTTTATCACTTCAATGCTTCCATCCGTGGACCCTCCGTCAATAATAATATACTCAAAATCCCTAAAAGACTGGCCGACCACACTTTCTATGGTTTTCCTCAACCCTTCTTTATTATTATAATTAATAGTTATAATCGAAAATTTTCTTTGTGACATAATATTTCGCTTTTTACAATCTAAAGTTTCCATTCGTCATCCAGACTGAGCGATTTTCCGAATCCGACATACAGAGGCACAATCCGGCTGACATTCGAAGTATAAGTACCGATAAAAAATGAAGAATGGATCAGAATATCCATATCCAACAGCATATTCAACGTATCTATATATCTACTTTTTTTATCCTTTGTATTAAACAAAGACTCATCAAATCCTGTTTGTGTCACAGCTGTGTTACAGTAAACATTAAATCCTTCGGCAACTAGTATGGATTTCAACTCATCCTTCACAGAACTATCATCCGTAGCTATAAACACATTACGGCTGATATGCTTCTTCCCTTTAACAGCATCAATATAAAGAGACAAACCGAGTTCCTTCATCTCACGGGAAACTATCTTATCTCCCCGCCTTATATGTACCGCTATGTAATCTACCGGCAAATTCATCTCACTTTTCCTTTCTTCTATATAACCGGTTGTCTTTTCATTAAATTTTAATATTTTCCGCAAGGCAGAGCCATAATCATTTCTGATATCTTCCAGCTTCTCCAGAAACTCCTCCGATCTCATTTTTAGAAATACCTCATTCCCTAGTTCCGTTTCCGGATGAAATAACAGATATATCCTATTCATTATATAGAAAATATAATACCGGAAAAAAGCGGACGGATTATAATAGATATTTCCCCACCAAGGCTTCCCCTTCTTATAAACAATATATTGCGAGCACATCATTCCGTTACAGTCTGGCAAGACCGACTCGAAATAATCACTCCAGCCTTTCTCCACCCTTGCATTCCAGTTTCTTGTATTGACAGTCAGCTCTTCCTGATTATAGTCCGCATAGACCAATGCCAATGCAAGATTAGACAACTCTGAGAACAACCCTCTTCCAGTCAAACTATATACAATTCTTTTTTTCTTCATCTCCATAGTAGAACATAATGATCAAACTTTTATATCCTCCAATCCGATAAAGCCGTTGGACGTTTGTGTCAGCGCATGTCCGAATCCACTTTGAAATCCCTCACATTCCAGCAAACAGCAACGAACTGCTTTCAAATAATATTCCACCATAGGATGATGTATAAACAAATCTGCCTGCAGGACACCTTTACTCAGCACAGACGGAAGCCCTATACGCCTCTCGATGCAAAAATCCCCTTTAGGTAAATGACTGATACTTCCGTAATAATGTCCCGGAGCATAAGTAGCATAAGGCACTTCCGTCCTGCTCTTCAAAACCAGCATTACATCATACATCATATCCTCTTCAGAATATCCCTGTATTTTCACAGTCAGAAAATTCTGACCTCCATGAATAGTGGAAGAGGCACATTCCGTTCCGTTTATCTCAATGCAATCTATATGAAGCGTATTTTTCGTCCAACCCACATAATCTATAATTTTACTTTTCCGGACCGTCCCTTTCTCTTTCAAGTAATAATCGATGGCAGAATGAACCGTCCCCTGATAAACTACGGTACCATTTTCCAAGCATATTCCTTTTGTACACAAACTTCTTACCGCCGCCATGTTATGACTGACAAACAAAACTGTCCGTCCCTCTCCTTTCGCCACGTCCTGCATCTTGCCAATGGCCTTCTTTTGGAATTCCGCATCTCCCACTGCCAACACCTCGTCCACTACCAGAATTTCCGGCTCCAGATGGGCAGCGATAGCAAAACCCAACCGCACGGTCATACCCGAAGAATAACGTTTCACTGGAGTATCGATATATTTCTCCACACCGGCGAAAGCCACAATCTCATCCAACTTACGGGTAATCTCCGCCTTGGTCATCCCCATGATGGAACCATTCATATAAATATTCTCCCGTCCTGTCATTTCGGGATGAAAGCCTGTACCCACTTCCAGCAAAGAGGCAATACGCCCCCGTGCACGGATACAACCGGCAGTAGGAGAAGTCACCCGCGAAAGGATTTTCAACAAAGTGGACTTTCCCGCACCGTTCTTACCTATAATACCCAGCACTTCCCCTTCCTCCACATGGAAATTAATATCTTTCAACGCCCATACAAAATCCCCCATCGCTTGCTTGGAACGGTCATTCTCTTCCCCGATTCTGAGATACGGGTCCTCCTTCCCACGAATCCGCGCCCACCAACGATTCAAATCACGGCTCAGCGTTCCGGCTCCGATACTTCCCAATGCATATTGCTTGCTGATATTCTGAAACTCTATCGCTATTTTTCCCATTCTGTCCCTCCTTTTAAATCACATCCATGAAACTACGTTGCACTCTATTAAAAGTCACCATCCCCCAAAGCATTATCACCACTGTAAACACCAACGTGTAGCCTAAGTGAAACCAACTGAAAGTCCCCACTCCCAAAAATCCGAATTTAAATGTTTCGATAATGGAAGTCAGCGGATTTGCCACAATGATCCACATATACTGCTCATGGCTCTGCCTCATCACGGACAAAGGGTAAATAACCGGAGTGGCATACATCCACAACTGCACCCCGAAAGTAATCAAGAAACGCAAGTCGCGGTATTTGGTCGTCAAGGAGGATATCAATAATCCGAACCCCAAACCAAGACCTGCCAACATGAGCAGCAGCAAGGGAGCCAACCAAGCATATCCGTTGACCATCAACGAATATCCGTTGCACAAATAATAAATATAAATTAAAACAAACAGTCCAAACTGAATGCCCATCTTTATCATACAAGATATAACGATGGACAAGGGTACCACCAGACGAGGGAAATATACTTTTCCAAATACATTCTGATTGGCGTTGAACGTATCCGAACAGCGGCTTAAACATTCCGAGAAATAATTCCAGCAGAGTAAGCCCGCCATATAAAAGAGCGGTTGAGGAAGCCCGTCGGTAGGAATACCGGCAATACCGCCAAAAACAAACATGAACATGACGGTAGTAAGCAGTGGCTGGATAACAAACCACAACGGTCCTAAAACAGTCTGTTTATAAAAAGTGACGATATCCCGTCTGATATACATTACCAGCAAATCCCTATACCGCCATACCTCCTCCAGATCCAACCGGAACAAACCGGACCGAGGCTTGATCACAATATCCCATTTTTCCTGTTCATCTTGTACCATACACTACTTTTTTTAGTAAATTATTCCAACTGTCACAGACCTTCTCTATATGAAATGTATCAGCATATTCCACCGCCTTATTTTCCATCCATTCCCAATCCGTCCGATCAGCCATATACGACATACAACCGGCCAGCTGAGCTATATTCCCTGTCTCAAAAAGAACGGCCATATCTTTGTCTTTCAACAACTCGCGCGTTATCGGTAAATCAGATGCGATAACAGGTAACCCGTGCGCCATAGCCTCTATCATCACCAGGCCGAATCCCTCCCAACGGGAACTCAGCACATACATACTGGAATGTGCATAATATTCCTGCACCTCTTTCGTAAAAGGATGCAGCGCCATGTTCTTTTCCAGTTCATATTCATTGATCAATGAACGGTAAAGCGCTTCCTCAGGACCCTCCCCCACAATTTCCAGTGTCCAGTCCGGATGAGTTTTCACAAAAACAGAAAAAGCTTTTATTAAAATATCAAATCCTTTATGTCCGAATGAAAAACGACCGACCGCCAAAATCCTTCTATATTCCTTCTTTCCCCGACCTTTAGGCAGTACAGTCAGAGGATTGTATATCACCTCGCAGCACAGGTTCATTTTCCGAAAGAAACAACCGGCATCTGCATGACTTAAAACCACCCTCTCGTCCAATTTCCTCATCTGGACTTGAAAAAAATAATCCAATCCCGGCAAATAGGGAGTTTCTTTCTCAAAGAATGCTCCATAAGAATTATGCAGCCACCCAACAGTCTTTGTTTGAATCCGGTTCTTTACAGCAGAGAGGTGCAGAGCCATAAAAGCATGTACCCCGATGACTACATCACATTGCCGGGCATTTATTTTCCTTGCCAATGTCCGTTTATAAGAAGAAGGGAAAAAACTGGCAGCATACCATTTCGAAGTCAGCCGGGTATGAGGCAACCCATGTTTATATAAAAAACTATAGCTTTTACATAACAAACGCTCGATGAAAGAGGAGGCGGAATAAGAGAAAGAATCAAACTGCACGGTACTTTCGGCATATCCGTACATCGACAAGTCCGTACAAGTATCCGTGGTCAGTATCGTGACTTCATGTTTTCCGGACAAAGCCTTGGCTATTTCAGCCAACACACGCTGTACTCCGCCGAAACTGAAGACAGTATCACAATAAAATAATATTCTCATGGAATTTAGATTACACTCTTTCTTCGCAAAGATACGATAAAGAAACGAAAATAAATGCGGAATGAGGAAAGAATATCATATAATACAAAGCAGGTATATGCGGCACGTACATACGCATAGAGCGACACATACGTATGTGAAATCCTGCACACCCAAAAACAACAGGTCAAATAAAAAAAAGACCTTGTTCTTTTTTAAAAAGATGGCGAGCTTTTTTTAAAACCTCCTGATCTTTTTACTGCTGCCGGAAATTCGCCATATTCCGTAGAGGTATGATCCCTTCAGACGCACTTTTTGCAAAGAAAAAGCCTGAGAACGACCTACTTCATATTAAACCGGAACAACTTATAAAAAAAGGATATATAACTGATAACAAATAGATTATGTGAAATTCTGTTCTCAAAAACAGTGAGGGCATGAGAGCATAAGTGAGAGTTACAATTTTTACCATCACTATACAAATAGTTCATAAACAACCAGTTGTGCACACAGTGAGGGCATGAGGGCATTATCACCCAGAATTTTCAGTGAAAGATTCTCATACTCATCGAGATATTGACAAGATAATGCATGATGCTGAATATAAATCAATATCTTTGCAAAAAGAAGAAGAATGACAAAGAACACAAGTTATCATTACAGCATCATTATTCCGCACAAGAATACTCCCCGTCTTCTGGAACGCTGTCTGTGCTCAATTCCCACTTGGGATGAAATTCAAATCATTATCATTGATGATAACAGCAATTCCGAATCTGTCGATTTTTCTCATTTTCCGGGAAACGGCAGAAAAAATACGGAAGTCCTGTTCACTAAGGAGGGAAAAGGAGCAGGATACGCACGGAACATAGGACTCTCCCACGCCCGTGGCAAATGGATTATCTTTGCAGATGCAGATGATTTCTTTACAGCCAATTGTTTTACTATCTTAAACGAATACATGGACAGCCCCCATAAAGTCATCTATTTCAATGTACGTTTTGTCATGTCCGATGATCCGTCCCAAGAAAGCCGACGCGGAACTTACTATACCAACTTCTTCAATGATGTAAACCCGGAAAACAAACTGCGATACCAATCTCAAGTTCCTTGGGGCAAAATGATAAGGCGCAGCTTCCTGTCAACATTCCACATTCAATTCGATGAAACAAGAATAGCCAACGATGTGTATTTTTCATGCCTTGTCGGTATATATGCCCCCAAAGTAACCACAGACAGAAGAATCATTTATTATTGTACCGAATCCGACCAGTCCCTTGCTATGTCCAAACAAGACCGCGAGAGTTTAATCATACGGTTCAACGCAAGCATGAAATGCAACAGACTGTTGCGACAAGAAAAAATCCACTATTACCTGTCACCACTTCCGTGGTGTATCCCTTCGGCAAAAACAAAAGAATGGCTCCCCGCCAAATACTTTTTTGAATACCTGTTTTTCTTCCGCCTGCAAGCATTCAAAGAATTATATTATGCTTTTTCCGCTATCCTATCACATATGAATGAACCGGCTACAAAAGAAACCGACAACCAATGTAACAAGAAAACTACCAACCTAAAGGAATAATATTCATTACACAAGAAGATTCAGAGATACCACCTTCCCCATATCTTATAATACAATTTGATCAGATTAGCGTATTTATACAATATGTGATGTCTGTAAATCCCCCAATTCAAAAGCAGAGAAAAAGGATAGAACAAATTCAATTCGTACAAAACCTCCATAGGCCGGAACTCTCTGCAATGCTTCCTTATCAAATTTCTTTTAAACTTATCTATCGCATCATTACTTTCCCTTGTAACCCCTATTGCAGCAGCATTATACACCACCGGCATCAGCTTGTTCAAAATGAAACAGATATTTTCGGCATACAGTTCCTGTTCCATGTGCTCATTAAAAACGGTCAAGATAAAAATAAAATCCTTTGCCGGCTTGTCAAAGTCCGTTTTCGCCCTATTCATGGTTGAGAAAGGATTTGAACGCCTGTAGAAATAAGTAAAAGAATTGACGGAAGCAAACATTTCCACCTTTTTATACAGAAAATAGCACCACAAAAAGTCCTCAAACAAAATGCCCGTCCTGAAATAAATGGCATTCTCTGTCAGCACCTCCTTTCTGATCAATCTGTTGACCGGAGTGGATGTTATTTTCGAATCCAGAAACAGCTTGTTGATACGTATCCGTCCTTCCGTATATCTTTGCAAATCACTGTTTTTGTTTTCCATCCCTTCTGAATAAGAATCCCCCTGCACCAAGTCAACCCCCGGATATCTTTTCGTTTCCTCCCATAATTTCTCCAGACAATTCTCATAAAGCATATCATCCGAATCTATAAAAAAAAGATAACCACCCCGGGATAGTTCTATTCCCTTGTTCCTTGCCGCAGAGACTCCTTCATTCCTCTCATTTCTCACGATTCTAAAACTGATGTTCCCTTTATATCCGGCCAGCTTTTCCTCTATCAGGCACATACTGTTATCCGGAGAGCAATCATCAATGATGATACACTCAAAACAATCAAAAGTTTGGTTGATTATGGAATCAAGACATTCTGATACGTATTTTTCCACCTTGTAAACCGGCATCACCACCGTTATCTCTTTCATCATTATCTGCTAATCATTATAAAATGCAATATTCGCAAAAACAAATGATACTCACAACATTCCAAAGACTTTAATTACTAAATATACCCATCTTCATCCCTTGAAACCCACTCTTTACTCCGAATACAGCCGACATTCCATAAAAAAACGGATATGGACAGGAATTTCAACAACTTCTTATTGGATATATAAAAAGAATACACTATTTTTACGGAAAAACAAATCAGGGGAATGAAAATAGTATATGTATACGACTCTATAGCCCGTATAGGAGGCATGGAGCGGATTTTAACGGATAAGATGAATTACTTGGCCGAAATTTATGGGCACAAGGTCTATCTTATCACTTCTTCCCAAGGCAATCATCCTCTTTCTTTCCCTTTATCCGACAAAGTGGAACATATCGATCTGGATACAAAGTTTCATTTGCAATACCAGCATCCGCTTCTCGAACAATTGAAAGTGGGATGGACTTTGAACCATAAATTCGAACAAAAATTAAAAAAAGAGATCAAGTTCATCAATCCCGATATCATATCAGGAAATACCAGTTTCAAAGCGGATTTGATCTGTAAATTAAACTGCAAGGCAAAGAAAATCATTGAATCGCATTGCGCCAAAATATACACCCGGATACCTGCAAACCGCAAAAAGAGTTTTTTTAAAGATATAAAAGACAGATACGTCAGCTACCAATGTTTCCGTGATGTAAAACGATACAGCGATGCTATAGTAACACTGACACAAGGAGATGCCGCCATGTGGGGACAACATCCGAATATACATATCATTCCGAACACCACCTCTATTGATATACAAACAATCAGCTCTTGTGAAGCTCCCCGTGTAATAGCGGCAGGCAGACTGACCTGGCAAAAAGGATTCGACAGACTGATCGACGCATGGAATATCGTGCAGAAACGCCATCCCGACTGGATACTGGATATATTTGGTGAAGGATTTTATAAGGATAGCTTAGCCCGGCAGATTAAAGACAGAAAGCTGGAACACTCCATCACAATTCATCCTTTTACACAAAACATAACGCAAGAATACCTGAACAGTTCCATTCTGGCCCTAAGCTCCAATTACGAAGGTTTTGGACTGGTCTTGATCGAAGCCATGAGTCTGGGTGTTCCTTGTGTTTCTTTCGACTGTCCTTTCGGTCCATCGGAAATCATCAGAAACCAGGAAGACGGACTCCTCGTTAAAAACGGAGACATACAAGGATTTGCCAACGCTCTTTGCCACTTGATAGAACATGAAGCAGAAAGAAAAGCTTTTGGCAAAAGAGCTAAACAAAATATAAAACGCTACTCACTCCGAAACATCATGCCGCAATGGGAAATGTTGTTTCATAAACTGACTGAAAAATGACCATCGTTTATCTATACACAGCACTATGCACCGTGGGAGGCGCAGACCGGAGCATCATCCAAAAAGCGAACTATCTGGCTGACGAAATGCATCAGGATGTATTTATTATCACAGATTCACAAAAAGAACGACCGCCCGTTTTCCCGATATCTCCCAGAATCAGGCACATTGACATAGCGATTGATTTTGACAGACAGTATCATCACAACCTGTTAGTAAGAGGGTATTATTATTTTACCCTGATGTACCTGTACAGAAAGAAGCTGGAGTATTGGCTGAAAACCTTGAAGCCGGATATCGTCATCAGCACATTGGGCCGAGAATTGGATTTTCTGACACAACTGGACGATGGAAGCGTAAAAATAGGAGAATCCCATATAGCTAAACCGTACACTCGTAACCTGCATCTGATGGAACAACGGGGATTCCCATACAAGCAAATCGCACGGCATTGGAGAAAGAAACAGGAGGAAGCTGTAAAAAAACTGGACGCGCTGGTTGTTCTGACACAACATGATGCGGATAATTGGAAAGAAGTGAAGAAGGCTTGTGTCATACCAAACTTCTTACCTTTCTCACCCCAAAAAGGGAGTTCCTGCCTGGAAAAAAGAATCATCAGCATAGGAAGATACAGCGAACAGAAGGGGTATGACCGCCTGATTGAAGCTTGGATCAAAGTCAATCAGAAGCATCCCGACTGGCATATCCGCATTTACGGAGAAGGACAGGATAGGAACAGTCTGCAAGAGCTTATTGAAAAGCATCATATAGAAAACAGTTTTTCACTATGCCCTCCGACAAAAAACATTCAAGAAAAATATCTGGAAAGTTCCATATACGTCATGAGTTCACGATTTGAAGGATTACCGATGGCACTTCTGGAAGCGATGGCATGTGGTGTTCCCTGCATTTCATTCGACTGTCCATACGGACCTGCCGAGATTATCACTCCGGAAGAAGACGGAATACTGGTGAAGAACGGAAACACAGACGAACTGGCTGACGCGATATGCCGGCTGATAGAGGATACGGACAAACGCATACGGATGGGAAAGCAGGCCCAAAAGAATATCCAACGTTATTTACGCGAAGAAGTGATGAAACTGTGGGATGAACTATTCAACACTTTAACAACTACCCGACTATGAATATCATCTATCTCCTTTTCCACGGACTATCCCCTTACAGCGGCATCAGCAAAAAGATCCTGTATCAGGTTAAAGGCTTTGAAACATGTGGACACCGGGTCAGTTTATGCACATACAGCATAGCGGACAACGGCCACCGGGTAAGGATGATAAACGATGAAATAATAGACGACTACGGAACAGGCAAACCAGCTGCGGCGAAAAGGAGAGTTTCCTACCAATGCATATACCGCTATGCTGTAACACATCAAGTGGAATTAATCTACGTACGCTCTTTCCATAATGCAAATCCGTTCACCATCCGGCTGTTCAGCAAACTAAGGAAAGCCGGAATTAAAATAGCGATGGAAATACCCACCTATCCTTACGACAGCGAATACACCGGTTTTCCACTGACCACACGCCTGGGGATACAGGTGGATAAAGTATTCCGAAAGACACTGGCAAAACACGTGAACGCCATCGTCACTTTCTCAGACTATCACCGTATATTCGGCCAACGTACCATTCAGATATCCAATGGAGTTGACTTTGATTCCATCCCGCTGAAAAAGATGCTTTCTAAAAATACCTCTGTCATTCATCTATTAGGAGTGGCCGAAGTACATTATTGGCACGGTTACGACCGCCTGATAGACGGTTTGGGTAAATATTACCAAAACCCGGCAAACACAACCGTATTTTTCCACATCGCAGGCGGTATATGGAAATCCGAAATGCATGACTCACAACACGCTCCCGGATTTTATGAACTTATCAACAAATATCATATAGAGAAATATGTCATCTTCCACGGACAAAAAATGAATGAGGAACTAGACGAATTATTCAACGAAGCAGACTTTGCCATCGGCAGTCTGGCACGCCACCGCAGCGGCATCGACAAAATCAAAACATTAAAAAACAGAGAATATGCAGCACGGGGAATACCTTTTGTATATTCAGAAACAGATGGAGACTTTGACAAGATGCCTTATATACTGAAAGTTCCAGCCGATGAAAGTCCCATAGATATCCGCCGGCTTATCCGGTTCTATATGGAACTGGATCTGTCTCCTTGCAGAATAAGGGATTCCATTAAAAACCTGTCATGGAAAGAACAAATGATGAAAGTAATAAACAACCTGTAATACTCCCGCCTATGATCCGAATCGCCTATTGTACCCCCTCTCTCCATATCCCCGGAGGAGTGGAAAGGGTACTGACCACCAAAGCCAATTATCTAGCGGAGAATGGTAATTATGACATATATATTTTGCTGACTGACGGAAAAGGCAAGCCTCCCTGCTATACTTTATCGCCCAAAGTAAAAATCATCCAACTGAATATAGACTTTGAAGAATTATGGGAACTTCCTCTTTGGAAAAAAGTGCCGGTTTATCTGAAAAAACAAAGAATATACCGACGCAAGCTCTCTGCCGCCTTGTCTCACCTCAAACCGGACATCACAGTTTCTTTGCTACGACGGGAAATAAACTTTATCACTTCCCTCAAAGATGGAAGCAAAAAGATAGGGGAGCTACACGTAAACCGGAAAAACTATCGTAACTTTGAAAAGAACGAAAGCAACTTCATCAAGGAACTTTTTGCCAAATTATGGATGAAAAGTCTGGTGAGGCATTTAAAAAAGCTGGACAAGTTCGTTGTACTGAGTGAGGAAGACAGAGCCAACTGGCCCGAACTGCAAAATGTAAAAGTTATCAGCAACCCTCTACCCTTTCAATCCGGAACATTCAGCGACTTGAACAATAAACGGATAACCGCAGCCGGAAGATATACTTATCAAAAAGGATTCGATTTGTTACTGGAAGCATGGAGCAAAGTCTGTAACCGGCATCCGGACTGGGAATTACATATATATGGCAAAGGAGACAAGACTACATATCAAGTACTGGCCGGAAAATGGAAATTAAAGAACCTTTTTCTTGAAAATGCAACCCCGGATATGCTCTGTAAATACCATGAAAGTTCTATCTTTGTATCAAGTTCCAGATTTGAGGGATTCGGAATGGTCATAGCGGAAGCAATGGCGTGCGGAGTACCTGCCGTGTCATTCGCCTGTCCGTGCGGACCTAAAGACATCATCCGGGACGGGGAAGACGGACTATTGGTCGAAAATGGAAAAACAGAAGAACTGGCCGAAAAAATAAATTATCTGATTGAGAACGAACAAATAAGAAAAGAAATGGGGAAAAAAGCCCGCATCAATGTACAACGTTTTGCTGAAGATGTAATAATGCAACAATGGATTCAGCTATTCAACAACTTATTAAACGGAACAAAACAATGAAAACAGATTCCCCCTACGACAGAGGAGACATCCATATAAATAAAAACGACAAAGTGCTGGAGATAGGTCCGGGCCATAATCCGACATATCGCTCCAACGTGATAGTCGAAAAATTTATTGACACCAATTACCACCGCTGCGGTGACGTGAAAATATACCCGCATCAGACCTTTGTACATGCCGATGGAGAAAAACTGCCCTTCAAAGACAAGGAGTTTGACTACGTAATATGCAATCAGGTATTGGAACACGTGGAACATCCCGAAGCTTTTGTCAAGGAATTATGCAGGGTAGCCCGACGGGGATACATAGAAACTCCCAGTCTGCTGGGCGAATACTTGTTTCCCAAAAAATCACATAAATGGGTTATATTGGATATAGACAACAAACTGGTCTTCTATGAAAAGAACAAGATGCCGGGAAACTATGAAAACGACTATGGAGAATTATTCCTGAATTATCTGCCTTTCCAATCCCTCCCCTACAAACTGCTGTGGCTGACGGAAGGAGATATAACCTTGAACCGTTATGAGTGGAAAGATGAAGTGGAGATACTAGTCAATCCCGAAGATGAATACTACTCCTCTTTCTTCCTCAACAAATGGAACCGGGAAATGGTGGAGAAACTATATCCCCGCCGTTCCGCCCTGACGGAAATGAAGAAGATGATTCAAGCCCTGTTCTATATCCTCAAAAACAAATTCAAATCACGATTCAGTAATCACCGGAATCCGGTCACACTGTCCGAATATATAAAAACGCATGAAGTGGTACGCTGACTATTTATCCATCTATGACAAGCCTTTCACCCAAGCCCCACAAGCGGTTATCAACCAAGTGAAAGACAAGATCCGGCAGCTTGCAACTCATGCTCCGCTGGTTTCGGTGGTCGCCATCGCCCATAATGAAGAAAAGAGGATATTGAGCTGCCTGTGGTCTTTATGTGAAAACCAACATAACTATCCTGTAGAAATACTAGTCATCAATAATCATTCTACCGACCACACCGAAGAGGTACTAAAAGAATTAGGAGTCACTTACTTCAATGAATACCGGAAAGGTCCCGGTTTTGCCCGGCAATGCGGACTGAACCATGCCCGGGGGAAGTATCATCTCTGCATAGACGCCGACACACTTTATCCGCCCCAGTACATCAGTACCATGATAAAGGTCTTACAGGACAAAGAAGTGGCAGGTGCATACGCCCTGTGGAGTTTTCTTCCTAATGAACATCATTTAGGACTTTTCTTCTATGAAACACTACGTGATCTCTATTTGAAAATACAAAATCTGAACAGACCGGAACTCAATGTACGTGGAATGGCTTTTGCCTTCCACACGGAAACAGCCCGGAAAGAAGGATTCCGGACAGACATACTCCGCGGAGAAGACGGCTCCCTGGCACTGGCATTGAAAAAATACGGAAAATTAAGATTCGTCACCGCCCGCAAAGCCCGTGTCCTTACCGGCTATGGTACTGTCTCGGCCGACGGATCCCTGTTTAGCAGTTTCAAAAAACGAGCCATAAAAGGTTTAAGAAGCTTCACGGCTCTTTTCTATAGCAAAAACAATTACGAGGACGAAGATTCTAACCTGATAAAGTAACGACAGATGAAAATAGCAATAGAAGCCCAACGCATCTTCAGAAAAGAAAAGCATGGCATGGACTATGTAGCTCTGGAAACCATCCGGGAACTGCAAAAGATAGACAAACAAAACGAATACTTCATACTGGTCAGCCCGGGGGATGATATTTGTTTGCAGGAATCCGCCAACGTGCATATCGTGACCGTCAACTGGCCGTCCTATCCGCTTTGGGAACAGATAGGACTGCCGTTGGCTTTGAGAAAAATCAAACCCGACCTGCTGCACTGCACAAGTAACACTGCCCCTGTGTATGGAAACATTCCACTGGTGCTTACACTGCACGACATTATCTTTCTAGAAAAAAAACAAGGCAAGAACCAGTCCATGTACCAAAGACTGGGACGTTTCTACCGAAGAATCATTGTTCCCCAAATTCTTACTAGATGCAAAAGAATCATTACCGTTTCTCATTTTGAATGCAACCGCATCAGTCATTTCCTGCACATTGACAGACAACTGCTTGTCGCCGTACACAACGGCTATTCACAACATTTCATACCCATACGGAACGCACAAGCCACCACTGCCCGATACATAAAGAAACATCCTTACCTGTTCTTTTTAGGAAATACCGATCCCAAGAAGAATACGGCAAGGGTATTGCAGGCATACGGTATTTATTTAAAAAAATCCCGTCAGCCCCTTCCCTTGCTTATCGCCGACCTGAAAGAAGAGATCATAGACGAATATCTGAACCGGCAAGGATTACAAGAAATAAAAAAAATGCTGTATCATCCCGGATACATTCCAAACACAGAACTACCCGCTGTTTATAGTGGAGCATCCGTCTTTATATACACGTCTTTACGCGAAAGTTTCGGCATCCCCATTCTGGAGGCGATGGCCTGCGGAACTCCCGTCATCACCTCAACCACTTCCGCCATGCCCGAAATCACAGGACCGGAGGGTATTCTGGTCAATCCGTTCGAACCGGAGGAAATTGCTTCCGCCCTCCTTCATTTAGAAGAAAATGCGGAATTCTATGAGTCACAAACTGCATATGGATTAGAAAGAGTCCGTCGGTTCTCATGGGAGAACACAGCCAGAGAAATATTGAAAATATATAAAGAAATACTAGCATGAACACCCTTGAAATCCTCTTCTTTATCCTCCTGTTCATTGTATTCTACACCTATGTGGGATACGGAATCCTGTTGTGGATATTGGTAAAAATAAAACAAAGTTTTCTTTTCTTCTACGATACGGACGAACCGGAGCAAGAAACCTGCCGGAACGGCAACAACACCGCCCTGCCCGAAATCACCCTGTTCATCACCGCCTATAATGAGGAACAGGTAGTAAACGGAAAGATGAAAAACTGCCACGAACTGGATTATCCCAAAGAGAAACTGCATATCGTATGGGTAACGGACGGCAGCAATGACCGAACCAATGAAAAATTAAAAGCGTATCCCGATGTCACCCTATTGTTCGTCCCCGAAAGAAAAGGAAAAACAGCCGCTATGAACCGGGGAATGGGATTTGTCACCACGCCTTTGGTCATATTCACAGACGCCAATACATTTATTAATCCGCAGGCCGTTCGCGAGATAGTAAAATGTTTTAACCATCCGCAGGTGGGATGCGTGGCAGGAGAAAAACGGGTAGACATGTACAGTACCGGAGGAGCTGTTTCCGGAGGAGAAGGATTGTACTGGAAATATGAATCATGGCTGAAAAAAATGGATTATCAGCTCTATTCCGCCATAGGTGCTGCCGGAGAATTATTTGCCATCCGCACCCCGTTATATGAGGAAATGCCTGAAGATACCCTACTGGATGATTTTATGCTGTCCCTGCGTATCGCCATGAAGCAGTATACGATAGCATATTGTGATACGGCATATGCCTTGGAAAGCGGATCGACCGATATGAAAGAAGAAGAGAAAAGAAAAATACGTATCTCAGCAGGAGGATTGCAGTCCGTCTATCGTTTGAAAGAACTGCTAAATCCTCTACGTTATGGAATCCTCAGTTTTCAATATGTCTCCCACCGCGTACTGAGATGGTCGGTAACCCCGGTTGCCTTGTTTCTGCTCTTTCCCCTGAATATCCTGCTGGTTGTCTGTAGTGAGAGCCATCCGGTTTACTTTCTTTTTCTTCTGCTGCAATCCGCATTCTACCTCGGGGGAGTTTATGGCAGCTTCCTGTCTGCCAAGTCCGTAAAGAACAAATTGCTTTATATTCCCTACTATTTCCTGTTCATGAACATCAATGTGATAAAAGGTTTCTTCTATTTGAAAAGACATGCCGGCGGAACATGGGAAAAATCCCGCAGGGCATAATATTTACTTACCAAAATATTTTTCTATCATCTCACGCAAAGCGGGAGCCATAATCGGCTTGGCCATATAATCGTCACATCCGGCTTCAAAAGCCTTGTCACGGTCACTGTCATACGCATTGGCGGTAAGAGCTATGATGGGAAGTGTCCCCCCTTTCAGACGAATTCTTCTGGTAGCTTCCAAACCGTCCATAACAGGCATCTTTATATCCATCAAAATCATATCGGGCCGGCAACCCTCAAATTTCTCAATAGCCTCCTGCCCATCGTGGGCACGGTAAACTTCATACTCCTTTCTTAAAATTATAGATAATAAGAGGTAATTACTTTCCGTATCTTCAGCTACCAAAATCTTTTTCATTTCTTCTTTTGTACCTTGCAAATTTACACACCTCATTTTTATGTAATTTAATATATCCCACTTTTAGCAGGATATTACTTTACAGTTGTTAACTCTTTTAAAGTGTCCGTATCTTCACTCCGATTGCTAAAAATTGTTTTCCTGTTTTCCATCCGATAGCTGTTTCTTGACAGTTGTATAATCTCACAACAGTAGAGCAGTCTGTCAAGCAATGCCGCTGCGACAGCTT
>OHMH01000093.1_pt1 | contig 62426 bp, 30 predicted proteins | sample 1569311 | NCBI WGS metagenome assembly OHMH01 (sample SAMEA3879503, study PRJEB24766) | human gut metagenome | biome: human-associated habitat; feature: feces | place: USA | collected 1985/1987
GGTGAAGATGCCGATTACCCGCGATGGGACGAAAAGACCCCGTGAACCTTTACTACAGCTTAGCGCTGACCTTGGTCATCCGATGTGTAGGATAGGCCGGAGGCTTCGAAGCGGGGACGCCAGTCTTCGTGGAGCCGCCCTTGAAATACGGCCCTTTGGCTGTCCGAGGTCTAACGCGCTTTTTGCGCGGACACCGCTTGGCGGGTAGTTTGACTGGGGTGGTCGCCTCCAAAAGTGTAACGGAGGCTTCCAAAGGTGCCCTCAGGCCGATTGGTAACCGGCCTCTAGAGTGCAATGGCATAAGGGCGCTTGACTGGGAGGGAGACATCCCGAGCAGGCAGGAAACTGGGGCATAGTGATCCGGCGGACGCGTATGGAAGCTCCGTCGCTCAAAGGATAAAAGGTACTCCGGGGATAACAGGCTGATCCCCCCCAAGAGCTCATATCGACGGGGTGGTTTGGCACCTCGATGTCGGCTCGTCACATCCTGGGGCTGGAGAAGGTCCCAAGGGTTGGGCTGTTCGCCCATTAAAGTGGCACGCGAGCTGGGTTCAGAACGTCGTGAGACAGTTCGGTCTCTATCTATCGTGGGCGTTGGAGTTTTGCGTGGTGCCGCCACTAGTACGAGAGGACCGTGGTGGACAGACCTCCGGTTTACCGGTTGTGCCGCCAGGCGCACCGCCGGGTATCCGCGTCTGGAGTGGATAAGCGCTGAAAGCATCTAAGCGCGAAGCCCGCCGCAAGATGAGAGCTCCTTTTTGAGGGTCGTCAGAGACGATGACGTTGATAGGGCGCAGGTGTAAAGGCGGCGACGCCAAAGCCGAGCGCTACTAATTGCCCGAAACTTTCGCTCCATTAGGGAGCGCATACCTTCGGCTTGCACGGCTTTTTCCGTGTGGTTGGGAGCTATGTTTTGCTTGTCGCGATTTGTCATAACCCATTTATCAGGTGGCTATGGCGGCGGGGTCCCACCTCTTCCCATTCCGAACAGAGAAGTTAAGCCCGCCTGCGCCGATGGTACTGCAATGCAATGCGGGAGAGTAGGTGGCCGCCCCCTTTCAACAGGAGAGCCTTCGAGCATTATGCTTGGAGGCTCTTCTCATTTTATATATATACACGCCATCCCTGATGGGCATGAAGGCATGCGCTTTTCTACATGCTTGCGGAATCTCTTCCTCCTTTAGTACTTACCAGGAGTCTCTCTCTATTTAGGTATATACTCAAGTATATAAGGTGGTGGCCATGTCTGTATTTATGATCAACGTATGATACAACATAGAAAACGCGCCACCCCAAAACTGGAATGACGCGCTATCGTGCTTTGTTACCTTTTGTCGAATGAATGGACTTTCGCAAGCCCATGTCCTCCTTTCTTAGAATACAATCAATCTACCAAATAACTAACCTATAAAACTGAAACAATCAATCTACCAAAATAACTAAAACCGAAATATAATGACTAACCTAAACTAATGCTCTTGTTTTTACAGTTGCAAAGGTACGCAGTTTCTTGAAACAAGAGAAATATATGAGGGTGAAAATTGATTTTTTTCTCGTATTTTTGACTTAAGTCAACAACATGTGCTCGCACACAATGTAATCAAACGCTTTCTCCTTAGTTCTTCTTTGTCCTGTCCTATGGTGAATTTTGATGAGAGAAGACAGTCTGGTTTCATAGTCGAAAGTAAGAAATGTAATGGTGCCCTATAGAAGCTGTTGTAAAAATTATAAACAGATAACCGCTATTCTTCATTAAAGTGTAAAGTTTTCCGTTTATCTGTAATAACCACCTGTAAACCAGCGATGAAACATACTTTAACAGTCAAAAAGTTGTCCGAAATGGTTAACTCTCCAATATATTTTATACCTTTGTCGAGCAAGAAATGAGGGGCAAATACCCCCTATAATAACAACCCACTAAGGCATAGCGTTTTACGCATTGCCGTTTATAAATGACTTTAAAAGAATGATACTAACAGTGGTGAAACGCGACGGTCGTGTCGTGGGATTCAACGAGGAAAAGATACAGGCCGCTATCCGCAAAGCGATGATCCATACCGAAAAGGGTGAGGATGAGCAGTTGGTGGCACGTATCAGCACCCGTGTCGCTGCACGCGGCAAGGAGCAGATGGGCGTGGAGGAGATCCAGGACCAGGTAGAGCGTGAGCTGATGAAGAGTTCGCGCAAGGACGTGGCCCGTGAGTATATCTCCTATCGCAACAAGCGCTCGGTAGCCCGTAAGGCCAAGACCCGCGATATTTTCATGAGCATTGTCAATGCTAAGAAGAACGACATCACTCGCGAGAATGCCAACATGAATGCCGACACGCCTGCCGGCATGATGATGAAGTTTGCCTCCGAGACCACCAAGCCGTTCGTGGACGACTACCTGCTCTCTGAGGATGCGCGTCTGGCTGTGGAGCACAACTATCTTCACATCCACGACAAGGACTATTATCCCACCAAGTCGCTCACCTGTGTGCAGCATCCGCTCGACGTCATCCTGCGCAACGGATTCACGGCAGGTCATGGATCTTCCCGTCCGGCCAAGCGCATCGAGACGGCAGCCGTACTGGCTTGCATCTCCCTGGAGACTTGTCAGAACGAGATGCACGGAGGTCAGGCCATTCCGGCTTTCGACTTCTATCTCGCTCCCTATGTGCGCTATACCTACGAGGAGGAAGTGAGGTCGCTGGAGCAGTTTGAGGGTCGCAGTCTCGATGATCTCCGCACGGCAGAGATCAAGGACTATCTGGAGGCTCCGCTTGACGGTCTCGATGGCGACGAGCGCTTGCTCCAGTTTGCCATCAACAAGACTGTGGGCCGCGTCCACCAGGCCATGGAGGCGTTCATCCACAATATGAATACGATCCACTCCCGTGGTGGCAATCAGGTCGTCTTCTCCTCCATCAATTATGGCACCGACACTTCTGCCGAAGGCCGTTGTGTGATGCGCGAGATACTCAAATCGACCTACCAGGGTGTGGGCGATGGCGAGACGGCTATCTTCCCCATCCAGATCTGGAAGAAGAAGAGAGGCGTCAACTATCTGCCGGAGGATCCTAATTATGACCTCTACAAGCTCGCTTGCAAGGTGACGGCGCGCCGCTTCTTCCCCAATTTCCTCAACCTCGATGCCACCTTCAACCAGAATGAGAACTGGCGTGCTGACGATCCCGATCGTGCGCGTTGGGAGATCGCCACGATGGGATGCCGCACCCGTGTCTTCGAGAACCGATTCGGACCGAAGACGAGCGTAGGCCGTGGCAACCTCAGTTTCTCCACTATCAATATCGTGAAGCTCGCCATCGAGTGTATGGGTATTGAGGACCAGCAGGAGCGCGTGGACAAGTTCTTTGAGAAGCTCGACGAAATGCTCGATGTGGCGGCCCATCAGCTCGACGACCGCCTCCAGTTCCAGGCCACTGCCTTGGCCAAGCAGTTCCCCATGCTCATGAAGTATCTCTGGATCGGAGCAGAGCAGCTCAAGCCGGAGGACACCATTGAGCGGGTTATCAACCAGGGCACGCTTGGCATCGGCTTCATCGGACTGGCCGAATGTCTTGTGGCCCTCACCGGGCATCATCATGGCGAGAGCGAGGAGGCACAGAAGTTGGGACTGCGGATCGTGACCCACATGCGCGACCGTGCCAACGAGTTCTCTGAGAAGTATCACCACAACTACTCCATCCTTGCTACGCCTGCCGAGGGTCTGAGTGGCAAGTTCACCAAGCGCGACCGCAAGGAGTTTGGCATCCTCCCCGGTATCACCGACCGCGAGTATTACACCAACTCCAACCATGTCCCCGTCTATTATAAGTGCTCAGCGCTTCACAAGGCCGAGGTGGAGGCTCCGTACCACGACCTCACGCGTGGTGGTCATATCTTCTACGTCGAGGTCGATGGCGATGCCACCCACAATCCTTCTGCCATCATGCGCGTGGTCGATATGATGGACCGCTTCAATATGGGCTACGGTTCGGTGAACCACAACCGCAACCGCTGCATGAAGTGTGGCTATGAGAATGCGGATCCTAACATGGAAGTCTGTCCGAAGTGTGGCAGTACGGATATCGACCGTCTCCAGCGCATCACCGGCTACCTCGTCGGTACCACGGAGCGCTGGAACTCTGCCAAGCTTGCTGAACTCAAGGATCGTGTCACCCATACGCTATAGCATCGTGCGATCTACTAATTGATAGAAACATATAATAGGGTGGGGGTGTGTCAAAATCGGCTTTTGGCGCACCCTCTTTCTTAAGCATATAATTCCATGAGCGAATCTTCCACCAAACTACAGGACACCATCTCCGTCCTTCAGGTAGTCCACGACACGATGGTCGATGGACCGGGCATGCGTACCACGGTCTATTGTGCCGGCTGCCCCAACCATTGTCCGGGTTGTCACAACCCCGAGTCGTGGGACATCCAGCATGGCACTCCCGTCTCTGTCGCCACGCTCCTTGACGAGCTCCTGGCCGATCCATTCGCCGACGTCACCTTCTCTGGAGGTGATCCGATGTTTCAGGCCGAAGCCTTCGCACGCCTGGCCGATGGCTTGCGCGAGCGCAGCCGCAAGACCATCTGGTGCTATACGGGTCTCACCTTTGAGCAGATCCTCACCCATCCCAGCCAGCGTGCCCTCCTCGAAAGGGTCGATGTGCTGGTCGATGGACCCTTCATCCTTGCACAGCGTGATCCAGACCTGGTCTTCAGAGGCAGCGCGAACCAGCGTGTCATCGACGTACCCGCCTCGCTGCGCCGTGGCGAGGTGGTGACAATACCGCATCCCGAGGACCTTTTTTGAGGCTGCCTCCCTGTAGGAGGGCAACGAAAACAGCGCACGACACGAACCATGCTTCGCAAGGACTGCATCCTTGTTTTGCAAAGCATAAGAAACAACGGGAGGGAGACAAGCAACCTTGTCTCCCTCCCGTTGTTAGAAGTCTATCACCGATTGGCGATAGCACAGAAATCGTAAAACTGTAGGTGTGGGCTTACTTCTTCACCGGACGGATAGAGAAGCCGAAGTAGCGGTTGTAGCAGGTCACTTCCTGTCCGTTGGGTGCTATGCAGAGATACTTGGCCTGCACATTGGCCTTCTCGTTGAGGGAGGAAGTCCAGTAGTAGCCGGAAGCGTTGCTCTGGAAGAGGATGCTGCCATACATACGGCCAGCGAACGGCATGAAGATGCTGTTGCCATTGGGGCCGGTCACTCTCAGACCGCCCACGCCCATGTCGTAGTCCTCCTCCCAGGTGCAGTCTTCGATGAGTTCCTGCATCTCCTCTGGGGTCGGCATGCGCCATCCATTGCCGAGCAACTGTGCGGCAGCATCGTCGCTCTCGTCAAGTACTTCCTTATTGTCGATGAAGCCGTCGAGGCCGTAGCCCACCGACGAGACATACTTGGTGAGCTGGTTGTAGCTTGTGCCGTGCTTGTAAGTAGCCCATTCATAGTTGTCCTTGCCTTCTATTTCGCCCCATGCGAAGTAGGTGCCGAAGTCCCACGGGTTCTCTGCGCCGAGGTTGCGCTGCGCCCATTTCACGCTCAGACCGAGATCTACGGCCTCCTCGTCGCCTGCCGGCGGCGTGGTGGGCTCTGAGAAGGTGATGCTGTCGGCGTTCTCGATGAGGGTCTTCTCACCGTCCACCCATACATACACATTGTGCTTCGTCTGTGCCTGCATAGCCATCGAGAGTGCACAGGCGAAAAATAAGGTCAATATTTTCTTCATAATTGTTTTGATTTTTGGTAAAAGTGGGGCCGCTTGCAGCACGCTTGCTTTGGGCGGCCCCTGCTGTTATCAAATGAAAATTAAGATGATGTTTTACTTGATGATGATCTTGCGACCCTGCTCCACGACCACGCCGCGGTAGTCCTTGCCGACGCGCTGTCCGGCGAGGTTGTAGCGAGGCTGATCACCCTGCTGTCCGTTGGCTGTGATCTCGGCGATGCCGTTGACGTAGAGCGTGGCGTCGTTGGAGAAGGAAGACTCGTTCTCCTCGTTGGTGTCGCTCTTGTAGAGGGCCGTCACGTTATAGACATGGTCTCCCGTATTCACACCATGGTCGTCGAAGGTGGTCTGCGTTCCGCTGACCTCTCCCACGCGCTTGGCGTCGCGGTAGATGTAGTACTTCGTGATCTGGTCCTTGGCGCCCACGACACCCTTCTCGAAGGTCACGTCGTCGATACCGAAGAGGAAGCTATTGTTGACGTCGCTCTTGTGGTGGATAGCGAGGAATTTCGTTCCCTCCTCCACATCAACGGTGATCTCCTTCCAGTTGGCCTCCTCAGAGATGGCGTTGGTGCCGTCGGCCTTGTAGGAGTTGATGAATTTGAAGTCGCTTGTCTTCGTGCCCGTCTTGGAGGAGAGCACGTCGAAGGCCTCGTTGTAAGGCAGCACGTTGCCCCACTCATCGACTACCGTCACGTTGAAGGCATAGAACTTGATGGTCTGTGCCTTGCCCGAGAGCTCGGGGGTGATGAGCCAGTTGTCGGCAGCGATCGGCATGCCTGCCACGCTGTTGGCATAGGGAGCACCAGCAAACTGGGCTCCGCTCTTCGGCGTAAGACCCGGGTTGCTTATCACGACGGGGAATGCGTCGGTGATCATGTCGGGGTTGAAGGCGAAGAAGGCGAGCGGCAGGTTCTGTCCGGGATAACTGTAGTTTTGGAAGAAGCCGCCTGCCAGACCCTTGTCGCCGTCGATGAGCGTCCACTCACCCAGTTCGGGGTCGAAGGCTGCATAGTCCTCGAAGTCCTCGGTGACAACCTCGGGCTGCGGCATGGACGGTCTGCTCCAGGAGAGCTTCACCGTGCCGTCGTCTCCAGGAGCCGTGGCCTTCAGGTCGCTGACGGCAGAGTAGGAAGAGCGGCGGATGCGTACGGTGGCCTCGTCGGTGGTGTTGTCCGTGTCGAGCATGTCGCCGTCAAAGACCACTTGGGCCTTGAGGGTGGCGTTCTCGCCGAGGTTGACACCAGCATGGAAACTCAGCGTCAGGGTGTCAGACTCCAGCACGCCGAGGGCGCGGGATGCCGTAACGGTATCTACGGGGATATTGTTGCAGTAGAGCACGACGCTGTATCCGCTGGCCTTCTCCGCGCCGTAGTTCTTCACGGTCACGTTGGCCTCGAGTGTCTTTCCGCCCGTCACGCTCTTCGGAGTAGCGAGCTTGATGGCGGCGAGGTTGTGCTGCTTCTGGTCGAAGACGTTGATGTCGTCGATGCCGACGTAGGTCTTCTCGGGATCACCGTCGCAGATGGCGCGGAACTTGATGAGGACGAACTTCTCGTCGGCCCAGGGAGCGAGGCTCAGTTCCTTGCGCTCCCATCCATCGGCGGTCACCGTCGAGAGGTCATAGGTGTGGAGCTCGTGCTCCTCGGCGTCGGGTGTCTCGATGAGGATGCGCAGGCGGGCGCGCTCACCCTTCTTGGCGTAGAGGCTGAAGAAGAGTTTCGGATTCTCCGCGCCGTTGAGTGCGATCTTCGGCATATTCATTGATACCTCGTCGCCGACCTGGATGTCATATACTCTGTCGCCGAAACCGGTATCTACGCTATACTGTCTCCAGCGCAGGGAACCAGCGTCGCCGTCGGAAGGATTGTCGTTGACGAGCATCCAGCCAGCAGGATTCATGCGGCTGTTGTGGATGTCATTGCCCTCGGTCCATACGAAACCGTTCTCCAGGTGGCCGTTGCTCAGGCTCTCCTTGAACGGGAGCGTGATGGCCGGGCCAACGATGAGCGGGTGGGTGCCGTAGTAGCCGCTATTGCCCGCGGGGTTGTCGGCACGTGCGCCGAGCTGGAAGATAGACTGCGTCACGCCGTCTCCAGCTTGCGACTCGTCGGGATCAATAGGCAGGGTCATCTCGGTCACGCCCGGGTCGCTCGTGGCTACGAGGTCGCCGATGCTCATACCGTAGGTCGTCTTGATCATCTCGAAGAGCGACACCGTGACCTGTGAGGGATCGACATAACCCTTGTTGGCACCGTAGTTGCGTGCCTCGGGCCACTGTGCGAGCACGTTGTTGCCGTTGTCGAGGAGTTTCACGCCCTCCGGGCTCAAGGGGACGTCGAGTCCGATATAGGCGGAGCGTGATGCCTTCGATCCTTCCTCGCCGTCGAACAATGCCGTCACACGGTAGCTATGGTAGCCGTTGGAGGGCACGTCGTTGTCTTCGTAGGTGATCGTCTGGCCAGGCTTGCCTGCGCCGAGGGTGGCCACCTTCACGCCATTGCGCTTGATGATGACGCCGTCCACCTTGGAGAGCGGCTTGCCATCGACGGTCGTCGTCGGCAGCATGAAGCTCACTGTAGCCTTCAGCTTGCCCTGCTCGGCAGGAGTCACCTCCAGGTCTTCCACGGCTGCGGGCGACGTGGAGAGCGGACCCTTCTCGATGCTGAGGTCGTCCAGGAACAGCCAGTAGCGGTTGGCCTCGGCAGTATTGTCGTGGAATCCGAAGCGATAGGTCACCTCTTCGTCGAACGTCAGATAATAGGTACGGGTCTCGAAGTCGTCTCCCTTCGGCTCAAAGGTCGGCTGGAGGGTCTTCGTAAACTGGGCGGGGTTGTCGCCCTCGCCGTATTTCACCTCGAAGGAGTTGACCCAGTTGGTGGCTGCGTTGCGGATATTAAACTTGATGATATACTGTCTTCCGGGCAGGAAATGGATGGGGGGCGTGACGAGCCAGTCGTCGTTGCCGTTGTTTGCGCTGTACTCGCTGCGCATACTTCCATCGTAGGAATCATTCCATCCCCATGTCAGTCCGTCGTTGTTGGCGTCGATGACCGTGAAGACATCGGCATCATCGGTCGTGGCGAACGAAGTCTCCCAGTCCGGCTCGATGGGCTGGTCGGAACCACGAAGCGGGGCTTGCACCTGCTTGGCGGGCACTTGCTTCTGTTTTACCACCGGCGCGTCCACTCGGGTGAAGCGCGATGCGTCAGGGAAGATCACGGGTGTGGGTGTCTTCTGGATTGCTGGTGCGTCGTCCGTCTGTGCCAACGCTGATAGTGAGGCCAGCGACAGCGGCACGAAAGCCAGTCTGAATAGTGATAATTTCGTCATCTTTAATATAATTAGAACATTAAGTGTATGATTTCATTTGATAATCGTCTCACGTCGATAGTCTGTCCGCAAAATTAAGACAATATTTTGATATGACCAACGATTTCTCCTGTTTTTTTCTCATTCCGCACTTTTTGGGACAAATATCGATGCACATTCCCATGAACGCTCTGTTTTTTTACCAGAAATCTCCCGTTGTCAGTCATGAGATACTGCAGAATGTTCACTCTTTATACATGTATGCGCAACCCCAAACGGCCGATAGAGATTAAACTGAGAACGAATGTAAAGTTTTGTTTTAAAAATCATCCATTTTTGAACACTTTTAAGGAAATAATTGCTAACTTTGCCCCACCAATGAAACAGAACTACCTATTGACCCTGATAATGTGTCTGCTTCTTAGCTCTTCGCTATGGGCACAGGACGCGCGAAAACTCGTTGCCGACTTCGATAAGAAGGGCAGCGTGAAGGCCGCCAACCGCTTCTTCGACTACCTTGATCAGGAGCAATTCACCGACGAAAGAATACAGTTTGCCACCAACACGCCCACAGACTCTCTGCGCAAGGAGGTGTGGTATTGGGCTGGAGAGTGGTTCAACGATACCCAGGAGTATGGGCTCGCCCGCCAATATGCGCTCCGCGCACTGCCCCTCTACCGTCATGACAATGCCGCCAAGGGCGACTGCCTTAATCTGCTGGCCATTATCGGTGTGCGGCTGGCCGACTTCCCTGCAGCCGCACAGTATGCCACGCGTTGCGTCCGCATCTACAAGAAGCTGCGCGATCCCGACCAGACTTCCTCCGCCCTCAACACCTTGGCGGGCATCAACCTGGCTGCCAACCACCCGAGACAAGCTGAAAAGCACATCCTGCAGGCGCTGCGCTATGCCTCCCGCGCAAACAACCGACCGCGACAGGCCGTCATCAATGGCATGGCGTCGGAAATCTACTATAAGCTCGGCAATTACCAGCGTTCGCTTCAATATGCGCAAAAGGCATACGTAATCGACTCTCTGCTTGGCAATGAGGGAAAGATGGCCGTCCGGCTCACCATGCAGGGGGCGGCACTGGGCGGAATGAAGCGTGACGACGAGGCCGTCGCCGTCTATCAAAAAGCTATTCCCACGCTCCGCAGCGTGGGCAATATCCACTCCCTCGGCATCGCTCTCAACCAAATGGGTTTTATCCTTTTGAGACAAAAGCAGGAGCAGGCGGCCGTGGAGGCTTTTCGCGAGGCATCCGGCATCTTCTCGAAGATGGGTGACCTCTATAATGGGTGCACCGCCCGCAAGGGCCTCTATGAGGCTTATTGGAACCTCAACCCCGATAGTGCGCGCCATGAGTTGGAGCGGTTCAACGCTCTCCGCGACTCGCTCTACTCCACATCGACGGCCAAGGCGTTGGCTCGCTACGAGGCAGAGTTTGGCAACGATCAACTGCGCGAGGAGGTCTCGGCGGGTAAGAACGCCCATTTACGTGACCTGCTCATCTCTGCAGCCGTCTTGTTGCTGCTCATCGGCCTTTTCCTTTGGGTGCAGCACCGTCGCACGCGGGCCCATCGGGCACAGTTGCGCCGACTCTTCCAGGAGTTGCGCCGTCTCGAAAGTCTTTCTGCCCCTGCGGCAGCCGAGACCGTTGTGAATCCTGAGTTAACAGCGCCTTCTTCCGCTGCTGATACAGAGAAAGGCTCTTCCACGCCCATTCCTTCCTCCCAAACGACACCATCACCCGATAGTGTGCAACCTTCCGTGGAGTCGTCGCCCGCCGATATGGCCGATACGCTCTGTCGCCAGGTCATCGAGGTGGTGCGATCGGGAATGGCCAAGGGTGAGGTGAGCGTCACCGCCGTGGCTTCCAAACTCAATATGGGCGAGCAGACTTTCCGCCGCCGCTTTGTCTGCGAGACGGGACAGCAGCCCAAGATGTTCATCACAGCTATCCAGATGGACCTTGCCGCCCGTCTGTTGCTTCAGGATAGCTCGCGCCCCGTGGGCGAAGTGGCACGCGAATGTGGTTTTGACGAGGCCAGTGCTTTCTCCCACGCTTTCAAGAAGGCTTACGCCTGTTCTCCGACGCAGTATCGCCAGGGTGCTTCGCCGGCATAAACATATATATATAATAAGGTATAACGCTTCCCAAGGAAGCTGATTAGTTTTCCTCAAGAATGTCCTGCAAGTCGTGGATGACGGTTTGCAGGCATTGTTGTATTTGTGGTTGCTCCAAATCGTTGATATGCTCGGGCGACAAGGAGGTGAGGGCGTCGATACAACCCATTTGCATCATCGTGGCAATGGGTAGGAGCTTATGGGCGATCTTGCTGATATCGGTGGTGGAAGAGGGCGTCTCGGTGGGGTTTGCTGCGTCGGTAGAGCTTGTGGATGGGTTTTGTATCTGTTGTAACAAGACGAGATACTGCGCCAACTCCTGACGGACCGTTCGGACAATCTCCTCGGCCGCCTCGGGGTCATCGTCTGCAAAGGCAACGAGCGGTGCAAAGCGAGGAGGTATGGAGGTTGACTGTGAGGGTGATGGAACTGTCTCGGAAACGTGATCCTGCGAGACACCGAGAACCTTGGCGAGCGCATCGACACGAAACGGTTTGAACAGGCAGTCGTCGAAGCCTACCTCCTTCAGCTGGCTGAGGATGCTGCTGTCGTGTGCCGTCATTGCCACTACCCGCATGTGGGTGTGGTTCAGGTGCTGGATGATCTCCATTCCGTTCATCTCTGGCATCTCAATGTCCATGAGCATGAGGGAGGGTTTCTCGTTGTGGAGGGCGGTGAGTGCGTCGGTGACATGATGGCAGACGATGATCTTCTCTGGGGCGATCGGCAGACGGCGCAGCATCTCTTGCAGCAGTTGCAGTTGCAAGGGGTCGTCATCGAGCAGGAGGATTTTGGAGTCTTCCCATTCCGCAGCGGGTAGGGTGGGAGTAGCCTCGGCGGTTTCCTCCATCTCCGCATCCTCTGTTTTCTCTTCTAGCGGAATGGTCACGGTGAAGGTCGATCCGTGGCCCACTACCGACTCCACCTGGATCTCACCGTCCAGGAGCGAGGCCAGCTCATGGGTGATGGACAAGCCGAGTCCAGCCCCCTCGATGCCTTGTGCGTTCTTCAGTCGGGTGAAGGCTTGGAAGACGTCGTGCTTCTCCTGCGTCGTCATACCTTTCCCCGTGTCCTTTACCGCCACCGTGAGGCGGAATGCCTTCTCTTCTTCGTTGTCGTTGGCAGATAGAGTCGCCACGATGCTGACGCTGCCCTGCGTTGTATATTTTACCGCATTGCCAACAAGGTTGTCCAATATCTGGCGGAGGCGGAAGGCATCGGCGCGGCAGATGGTACCCTTTCCGCCCTGCTCCGTCTTTCCGTCTGTCTTGTCCTGCCATGCCAGTACCATTTGCAGACCCTTTTCCTCGGCCTTCAGCCGATGGCCTTCCACACACTCCCGAAGTAGTTGCGAGGGCGAGAAATTGACGGGGTGTACCTCCATCAGTCCGTTCTCCAGCTGATGGTAGTCGAGGAGTGAGGCCACGAGGTGGGAGAGGTGTCGCGCCGAACCCTGGATGTGGTCCAGACATTCCCTGCCACGGGGTTGATCGACATAGTCTCTCATCATGTCGATGAAACCTGATATAGAGGCGGCGGGTGCCTTGATGTCGTGGGTGATGGTGAGGAGGAGTCGCTCTCGCTGTTGCATGATGCGCTGGATCTCCTCGTTGGCGTGCTCCAGGTTCTCCCGATAGATACGCTCTCTGCGGTTGTCGCGCCAGACATAACCTATTAGGATGACGGCGGCGACGACGGCGACGATAGCCAGCATCCCCATCTGCCACAACAGGTGACGCTGTGCCGCCATGGCCTGGTTGATGCTTTGCTGTATCGACTTGCGCTCCCGGCGATGCACCTCACGGAGCTGCTGGGTCGATTTTAGGGCGAGTTGGGCGTTGATCACTTTCAGGTCGGCCATTTCCTTGTGTACCGCCTTGGCCTGGTGGCCTGTCGTCACCCGTTCCTTGCGGTCCACCTGCTTGAGGATGGTGACCACGTTACTCGCCACGTTCACCGGGGTGACGACCGTGTCTATCACGGCCGTGTCGTTGTCCACCTTGATGCTCACCGTATCGGCGCGCTCCTTACGGAACACATCCGCCACCCTGCGGAAGAAACCCTTGCGCGTCTTGACCACTTCCACGACCGTACTTTTCTCCTGCACCTTCTGTGGGGTCTTGGGGTGCACGACGACGGAGTCTTCTCCTCTGTCGAGGCTCTCCACCTTCTCGTGCAGGTAGTTTTTCCCAGTCCTTTCTTTCATGGCCTCCGAGAGTTGTTGCAGATTGGCCTGTTCTGCCTTGAGCAGCGAGGACATCACGCTGTCAGCGGCCTCTCGCTTCCGGATATATTCCCGCGAGGCGTGATTGATGGCAAAGATAGATTTCGTGTTGCTATAGACCAAAGCGATGGCCAGGAGCAGCACGACGGCCACGGCGCAATAACCGGCAGCGACCTTGAAGGGGATTGTATTGCGGTGCATGATGGGTGTTCTGTCGTTTCAGGATGCTAAGATAATACAAATCTGCGACGTGACAAAACTTTGTCGGTACTATTATCAAGATGGAGGCGGATAGCAAAAGGAGCAGGCCATTCCACAATGACTTGCTCCCCTTGACTGCCTATACCTTGGAAGGCAATCTGTAACACACTTTCCCAAGAGGTGTCCTTACTCTGCCGTCTGCTCTGTTTCGACAGGCTGATCTGCCGGCTCTGCGGGCTGATTTACCGTGTCGTCGGAGTCCGTTGTGACGACGGTGTCTGCAGGAGCGACGAAGCTGATAGAGTCGGACTGCATCGTACTTACTGGCTCATTCTGAGCGAAAACGTTACCTACTGAAACCATAACCAACGCTGCGACTGCTGCAAAAACTAACTTCTTCATAATGTTTATCTTTTAAATCGTGAATATTAATTGTTTTGTTGAGCCGCCTCGTTGTGTCTCCATTCCTTGGCGGACTCACTAATTATATCACAATCTGCGTGCCAACTTTTGGCATGATTTCGTAAGTCGTTGATACATAGTGAGAAAATGGTTTTGGTACGAAAAACGGGGGTGTGGAAAGTGTGGAAACAGTGTGGAATTTTTCTACAAAAAAGTGTGGAGATGCCACCGTGGCATCTCCACACTTCCCCATAGGTGGGGACGAGGCCCCATCCTGGCACGCGGGTTCATGCCGTCTTATATCCCGTATTTCTTCATCTTATTATATAAGGTCTTGCGATCGATGGCGAGGAGCAGGGCCGCCTTGCTCTTGTTGCCGTCCGCGGCTTGGAGTGCATGGACGATCCGCTGCCGCTCCGTCTGCTCGTCATGGAGGGTGATGGGGTCTGTAGGCTGGGCATGGTTCATACACTGATCCAGTTCCTTCACACCGATGTAGTCGCCTTTGGTCAAGAGGACGGCTCGCTTCATCACATTGCTCAGTTCGCGGAGGTTGCCGGGCCACCCGTAGGAAGCTATCCGTTCGGTAGCCTTTCGGTCGAAGCCGACGACGTGGCGTCCCAGTTCTTGGTTGGCCTGTCGGACGAAGAGGTCGGCAAAGAGGAATAGGTCCGTGCCGCGGTCGCGCAGGGCGGGCATGTGGATTGTAAACTCGTTGATGCGGTGGTAGAGGTCCTCGCGAAACTTACCCTCGGTCACTCGCTGTTCCAGGTTTTCGTTGGTGGCACAGACCAGACGTAGATCGATGTCGATCTCGTGGGTGCTGCCGACTGGACGTATCTTACGCTCCTGAAGCGCGCGGAGCAGTTGCACTTGTACTTCGTAGTTGAGGTTCCCCATCTCGTCGAGAAACAGCGTGCCGCCGTTGGCCGTCTCGAAGGCTCCCTTCTTGTCTTGGTCGGCCCCCGTGAAAGCTCCCTTGACATAGCCGAAAAACTCCGAGGCTGCCACTTCGCGTGGGATGGCGCCGCAGTCAAGGGCAAAGAATGGTTTGTCAGCACGCGGACTCAGTGCATGGATGCGACGGGCGACATACTCCTTTCCAGTGCCACTGGCGCCGAGGATGAGTACTGACATGGGGGTGGGGGCCACCAGCGAAACAAAGTCATAGAGTCGGCGGGAGGCCTCGCTCTTGCCTTCGATGTAGCGGGGCACGGTGTCTCCTCCCTCCGTCGTGCCATTTGTTGGCTGGGCAGCTGGTGCGCTGGCATCGGACAGAGGGGTGGGGGGCTGTGAGGACGCATGAGCCCTCAGCGCCTCCTGGATCTTCTCTAGTAGAATGTCGGGCTGAAATGGTTTGGCGATATAGTCGGTGGCACCCGCCTTCATGGCGAGGACGGCGTTCTGTACCTCGGCATAGCTCGTCATCACGATGAAAGGAATCCGCAGGTTGTGGTCCTGCGCCCATTTGAGCACGGCGAGGCCGTCGTGGTCGGGCAGGCGGAAGTCGGAGAGGATCAAGTCGCGATCTCCGTCCTTCTCCAGCAGGAGCAACGCGCCCTTGACCGAGGTGGCTTTCTCCACCTCAAATCCCTTTTTTCTCAACCATGTCTGAATCAGGGTGCCAAACGACAGGTCATCCTCCACAATCAGTATCTTTGCCATATCTTCAGGTCTCTTGCTTATTTGTAGATGCAAAAGTAAGGGATATGCTAAAGTCTGGCAAGAAAAAAATAATAAAAAACAATAAGGCTTATCAGGAAAATGGTGTGACAAGGTCGTTGTGGGGTAAGGGAAGTGGTGGGTGAAACCATCCTAACTGGATGAAAAATGGTATAAAGTCGTGTGAAAAATCTATCACGACGGCTAAAATGGTAGCTGCAGACTTGGAAAAAGGCTACAAAATACGTGTAAAAAAGGCTTTTTTAAGGTCTTGATACTTTTTTGCAACACTTTGTATGATTTTTACAACAACATAATTTCCAACAAGTTATACCTTTGCCGCCAGAAACTGAAGTAAAATATCTGTCCAGTGAAGAAAGAAGACCACGACATCCGCCACCAGAGGCTTCCCCATGAAGCCCATGCGCATCTTCCACGTCGTCCATCCCACGATGAGTTTGTGCACAATGTGGTACGCCTGATTATTGCCTCGATGCCTGCCCGCAGGCATGGTGTGGCTGAGATCGCGTCGAGCCTGTCGCTCGGCGAGCAGACTTTCCGCCGCCATATCTTTGCCGCTACAGGACTTGCGCCGAAAGATTTCATCACGAGTGTGCAGATGCGCGAGGCCGCAAGGTTGCTCATCGATTGTCAGGATGTTCGGATCCGGGATGTGGGTTGCCGCTGTGGATTCGACGACGCGAGCGCATTCACCAACGCCTTTAAGAAATGTTATGGCATGGGGCCGAGACAATTTCGCAACCTACACAACGATGAAGCAGAATAATAAAAGAACGAAAGCGAAATCGGGGTGTAAAATGTACAAACAGTTGTGTTTTTCTATAAAAAGTTAGCAAATTGCGTTATCAAAGCGAATGTTTGCGGTTTTTGTAAGATATTTGCAACTGTTAATTTGGGCCTTTTACTTAACTTTGCAGCGTGACACCACGTATTGCAGACTTAGACAATCACTGAACATAAAAAACTAAATAGAGTATGCCGAAGAGAAAGACCATTTGTACCGCCTTCCTCCTCCCGCTGACACTCACCGGTTGGAGTCTCCACTGCACCGCGCAGAAGGAGCTCTCTTGGGTGGGCGGCACCGTGTTCGTCTTCGGCGATGTTTTCGAGGGGGGTGGGATCGTTCGCCACCGCTTTCTGCTTCGCAATGCTGGCGAAGCCACATTCCATATCCTCTCTGCCCGTCCTGGCTGCGACTGCACGTCGGCGGTCTATGACACCCGCAGCGTGCAGCCCGGTGACACGGCGTGGGTAGAGGTCAGCTATGACCCGCATGGACAGGAAGGGCCCTTCCGGGAGCGCGTTCGTGTCGAGACCGACAGTCCCGCTGGCTGCAATACCTTATTTATTAAGGGGACGGTAGTGCCGTCAGGCGATGGGGGAGACAGGCCATCCGCCGCCCGTCAGGAGGTCGGGACGGCGGAAGGACGCGACTGAAGAATCATTATTTTCCAATCAATTTTACCCATTAGTCTATGAAAAAAAACATTCTATTCATGATGACGCTCCTGTTGTCCACTCTATGGGCGCAGGCAGCGAGGGACTGGAATCCCCCGTCGGGGAATCAATATCCGTCCCATGCCGTAGTTTATGCGACGCTTTTTGATGCGTCGGGGCAGGAGGTTGACAATGTCGCCGATATGCGTGTTGGTGCGTTCATCGATGGTGAGTGCCGTGCAGCCGCAAACCCAGTAGTTCGCGAAACCCCTAACGGGGGGCGGTATATCTACACGCTCCGCATCGGTGTGAACGATGCCGACAAAGGCAAGAAGGTACAATTTGTGCTTCAAGATATTCCAGGAAATGAGTATGTACTTCCTGAAACCATTACCGTGACGGGTGGTGACGAGACGGTTGGGGGTGTTCCTTCAAATCCCTTCCATCTGACGTTTACTCCCATAACGGCGATCAATGGACCATCAGAGCTTCATGTCAACATGGGTGAGACGGTCAATCTGCGCGAGAAATTTAGTTTCGAGCCAGAAGGTGCGTCGCTCCCCGAAGTCCTTCCGTGGGTTAAAGATACCTGTAGCAGCTTTACTATCGTGAACGACGTCCTGACACCTGTACGAACAGGCAGCTGGGCTTACTTCGACCTGTCTATTAGTGGCTGTTGGCATCGTACGGAACTTTTCATTCACCAGCCGATCACGGGTCTCGCTATCAACGACACGGATTATCCTGGCGGCGTGATCACTGTCCCTGTGAATGGAGATGGTATGCTCAATAGGGCGTTGGAAAACATTTTGATAATCCGTCCGGCCAACGCTACAGAGAAGGTGAAGTGGACCCCGTCAGACCCCACGGCCATTGTCGATACGCAGGGAGGATGGTGGAATCCTGTCAAGCCGGGAACCTATACAATGACGGCCACTGCACCGGGTGTAGATCCCGTGACGGTGACGGTCAAGATCATCCAGCCAGTCGAAAGGATGACTCCTAATTACGATGAGATCCGTCTTCGTGTGGGTGATGAACTGACACAGTATCTCCCCTATACCTATACGATTTATCCCGAGAATGCCACCGACAAGGAGGCTGGCATCTCCTATGGCATCAGCAGCGAGGATGGTATCTTGCAGCGCAATGATGATGGTACCATCAAGGCGGTGAATTCAGGAAGCACCACGGTGTGGGTTTACCACAAGGATATTCCTAACGGTCCCATTAGCCTTTCGGTCTATGTCATTGACTTCCCGTCGAAGGAGTCCTTGGCGGTCAAGAACGACCCGTTCTCCGTGACGCTTGCAGATTATGAATTGTCCAAGGTTGATATCTATCAGCGCCTTGTGGGCAACATCGAAAACACGGGAACGATCAACTTCCCCCATGAGCTCGATTTTGCTGAGGATACCGCGGGTGAAGGTATTCTGACATTGAACACCGACGGCGACGGCAAGGTAAATGAGGTTTTGGCCAAGCAATATGGCTCTACTGCCGTGAAGTGGACTTACAACCGACCCGCCATGGGCTTCAACGAAGATGGCTCTTTCAATGCAGACAAGGAGTACAACTTCTCCGTTGGTTTCAAGCTGAACATCGTGGAGGGTCTTGCAGACGTTTGGTTAGATAGGTTGCAGATGGACGTCAATGACACCGAGGCTGTGATGGTAATTAAGACCAGACCCGAGAATTTCTTGCTTGATGAGAAGCAGCTCACATGGAGAATTCCTCCTTATAGTGATACGGACGATACCCCCGTTTTGGAAATCGGCGATCGCATTGAGGGAAAGAACGAGTGGAAGGTCACGGCCAACCGCCTTGGAAATTACAACGTGGGTATCTTCTATGGCCAGATAGTCCAGGAAGGCAGTGTGGAAATCGGCCAACGTCTCTTGCTTGGTGAGGGATGGAGTTGGATCTCGCTCTTTGCCAACAAGGTCGGCCAAGATATCTTCTACAAGTATTTCTATGACGCACAGGAGATTCGATCGCAATATATGCTCGTCTATAACGATCCCGAATATGGATTCTTTGGCGACCTCACGGAGTTGACCACGGCGGAAGCCTATAAGGTTTGCGTCAAGGATGGTGCTCACTTCGATATGTTCCTCTATGATGGCGGTGTGTACAACTATAATACAGGCCGTGATATCAACCTTATGCCTGGCTGGACGTGGGTGAGCAATCTCTACTGCTTCGACCACGATTTGCAGGTGGCTCTCGGCAAGGCAACCTTTGCCAACGATTCGCGCATCGTCTCCAAGAATGATGGCTTCGCCACCTTCCAGGACGGCCAGTGGGTAGGAACGCTCACGCGCTTCAACGCAGGCGAGGGCTATCTGGTCTATAACGCTGCTGCAGAGAATGCCTTTGTGTCGTTTGCCGCCGAGGGAGTGATCCCGAAAGCCGAGCCGCGCAGCGTGGCTTCCGCCCGCCGTGCCGCCGAGCAGAGCGTGTGGAGCTATGACGGTAGTCGCTTTGCCGACAACATGAGTGTCATCTGCCAGCCCACGACGGAACTTGAGGCAGACCGCTACACCATCGGTGCCTTTGTCGGCGATGAGTGTCGCGGAGAAGGCCGGATGATCAATGGCCGCTTCTTCGTCACCGTCCATGGCGAGATGGGCGAGAAGGTCAGCTTCCGCCTCTATGACGCATTGACGGGCGAATACTTCGTCCTCGACGACGCTGTGGACTTTGCCTCCACCGTAGGCACCTACCAGCGTCCGATGGCACTCAACACCCCGACGCTCACGGGCATTGACAGCGTCACGGGCGACCAGGGCATAGCCGTCTATCTCGATGGTGGCCGCGTGGTCGTGGCGGGTGTCGCCGCGGAAAGCGTTGAGGTATATAATGCCTCGGGTATGCGTGTCGCTGCCGAGGGCCTGGGCACGGGCGTCTATGTCGTCCGCGTCAAGACCGCCTCGGGCACCATCACCCGCACCCTCTTCAGACGTTAGTCTCTCTATGGGCCTCCTCCCACGCCACCGCCAAGGAGCGGAAGCGCGGCGGGAGGCCCTCATAAGATATGTGACCACCGAATCCCAAGAATAACCAAAAACCGACCACGCAATGAGACAGAGCACGCCAGGGCACAGACACCGACTCGCGGCAAGACTTTCAGCAGCCATTCTGATGGCCTGCTCTTGGGCCATTGCGCCCGTCTGCGCGCAGGACATTTCGCAGATAGCCAAGAGCGACCCGCTCATCATCACCGGCTCCATAGGTACCAACAACACCTACTTCCACAGCTCTGCCGGGCTGGGATATATGTCGCCGCTGAGCAATAGCTTCTTCGCCAATCTCAACTTCAACATCTACGGGTTCTCGATGCCGTTCTCGATCTACTTCTCGAACGACAACCTGAACTTCAGCTATCCCCAGTTCTCGTTCAACCTCAGTCCGTCGTACAAGAACTTCACCGCCCACATCGGCCAGTCGTCGATGCCCTTCTCCCAGTATGTGCTCAACATGTCGTTCAATGGTGTGGGACTGGAGTGGCGCGACAAGCAGTTCCGTGCCTCCGCCTTCTATGGTGTGTTGCGCCGCGCCGTCAATGACAACCCCGATGATCCCACCGCCCGCATTCCACAGTACCGACGCTACGGTTGGGGAATCTCGGCAGGCTACAGTAAGGGCGGCAATAGTATCGACCTCTACTTCCTCCGTGCCTACGACTCGGAGAGCTCCATCGATGAGCGGTGGCGTACCCGTGTGCGGCCGCAGGAGAACCTCGTCCTCGGACTGAAAGGACAGTTGAGCTACAAAAACTTCCTCTCGCTGGCCGCCAATGTGGCCACGTCGGCTTTCACCGCCGACCGCGAGTCGCAGCAGGTCATGACCGACGAGGCACGTCGGTTTGACAAGATCTTCGAGACCCGCTACACCTCGCGTCTCCGCTTTGCAGGCGACGCCACGCTCGGACTGACGCTGAAGGGTTTCAACGCGAGCATTTTCTATAAATACATCCAGCCCGACTACGTCTCGCTTGGAACGTACTACACATCCAACAACTACCATACGCTCGGCCTCAGTGCCGGGACGACCCTCTTCCGTCGCCTCACGCTCAGCGCGTCCTTCTCTGGACAGGAGGACAACCTCGCCAAGCAGCAGCTCTATACCACCCGTGGTTATGTCTATAACGCGATGGCTTCGCTCCGCATCAGCGACCGGATGAACGTCACGGCGATGTACAATGGCTACCTGCAGTCGCAGGGCGATGGTACGGCACAGGTCAACGACACCACCGAGATACACCGTGTGCTCCACTCCTTCAGCCTCGTGCCGACCTACAATCTGCCCGGCGAACTGTTCGACCACACCATCTCGCTCTCGGCCAACTACACGGAAAACCGCGACCTCAACAAGTTCTCCGTGGGACAGACCGACGTGAAGACGCTCGCCCTGGGTGCGTCCTACAACCTCAATGTGAAGCCTTGGGAGACCAATTTCACCTTCTCACTGAGCCACCAAAACACCAAGGGCTTCAATTCGGAGTACTCCTCCGACGTGGCTTCGATCTCCACGGGACGCTCCTTCCTCAAGGAGAAGAACCTCAGCACGTCGGCCACGGTGTCGCTCAACTACAACGAGGTGCGCCACCACTCCAAGAGCCTCTCTATGGGCGTGGACCTGTCGGCGAGCTACACCCTCAAGAAATACCACTCGTTCAGCCTTGGAGCCTCCTTCAGCCAGTATGGCGACGTCAATCTGGAGAAGACGAGGAGCACGCTCGACAACCGCGACGTGAGGCTGACGTTCAACTATCTCTACACCTTCACGCTCCTCCAAGTGAGTGCGAAGAAGAAGGATAAGAAGGAACAGAAGGAGAAAGGCAGTAAGGGCCGGTGACCCCATCTCCCGCCCCAATGCCTCGACCGCCACACGATACCGTACAGGATCGTGATCCCACGCCTAAGCCGACCTCCGTTGGCAGCTGGCGTCACCAAGACCACCCTCGCCGCCGACCCCGTTCCGGCGGGAAGGCAGGAAGGAATGCCAAGAGACCATCATCCTCCAAATACCGCGCCCCGACGTGGTAGGCGGGGGGAAACAAAACCAATACATAGAGAACATGAGACTGCGAAGATACACCGCCACACTGATGCTGGCCCTGTTGAGCCTCGCCGCTGCGCTGGCCCAAAGCGTCAACGTCAATGTCATGCCCTTGCGCGACGTGCTGCCGCCGCAAGTGATGTACTATCTGTCCAACCCCGGGCAGTACTTCAACATCACCGTACAGAATCCCTCCACCGAGGCCCAGCAGATCTTCTTCGGCGCGGAGCTGCGGCAGGTCACGCCAGCCTCGGGGCTTGAGGTCGTCGTGCCGGCCAAGACCATGCCGCGCCAGCCTATCGAGGTTGGTGCGGGTGCCACGCGCGTTCTCACCGCAGCGGAGATGCGGACGATGTTCAACCACGTCCGATCATCGGACGTCTCGATGCCGTCCAATCTGTTCTCCGATGTCACCTCTGGTTCCTTCGGCAACCTGCCTGAGGGTACCTACGAGATCATCATCAATGCCTATCAGTGGAATCCGAACACCACCACGCCTGTACTGATCAGCAACCCTGCTCTCAGCCGTACGATGTTTCGTGTCTGCTACCAGGCAAAAGCTCCCGAGTGGCTCATGCCCGTTTCCACGGGCGACTTTGAGAACCGCGACATCGCCACTCTCGTCAAGCAGACCCCCATCCTCACATGGACTGCGCCGCAGGTCAACTGCGACCCGAAGCCGCGCAACTATACCTACGACCTGAAAATCGTACAGCAGATGCCACTCCAGGATCCCCTGGAGGCCATCGAGCGCAACCCCGTGGTCTATCAGGTCACGGGCCTCACCGTGGCGCAGTGTATGCTGCCTGCGAGCATTGTCAACGGATTATCTCCCTTTGAAACCTATGTCGCGCAGGTCACGGCACGATCCAATGCCACACAGATCGGTGCGCTCGACTATATCAATATCCAGAACGACGGACGCAGCCAGTTGCGCCTCTTCCGCATCAAGGACTATTCCTCCAGCTCACCCGACGGGCGTGTGACCTTTGCGCCGCCCGTGGTCAGTGATCCGATGATGGCAGCGGGTGGCGACACGCTCAGCGCCCAGCGATCTGTCACTATCGACTGGAAGGCACCCGTCTCGGACAATCCGTCGGTGCTTCCCGTCACCTTCTCCTATGAACTGAAAGCCGTCGAGGCGGTCAAGGATATGGATCTCTCCAGCGAGGCGGCCCGCCGCAGCTTGATGGAGAGCCAGCCAGCCCTCTACGAGGCCAAGAACCTACGGACGCTCAGCCATGACCTGCCCGCCGAGACCTTTGCCAAGGCCAAGGGCAGCATGGATGTCCTCGTGCAGGTCACGGCACGTCCCGACACCATAGCGGGCTCGCACCGTAAGTATATATTCACTGACGAGGGTCGCTCCGCACCCGTGCGCTTCACCGTGGGCAAGGGTGGCATCCGCATCGTCGGACTGGGAGCCGACGGCGACGCTCCCGACTCGCTATACGTCTTTAATAACCCGCGCATCACGTCACCCTATTTCGCCCCTGACGGAGGAGCAAGAAAGCTCTTCGTGGGCGACGCCCTCAATCTCAATTGGGAGCGGCCGCGCTACTACTCCGGTGACGGTGTGCGACAGGACACGATCCGCTTCAGCTACGACGTGGAGCTCTATGCGGCCCGCGAGTACAAGGATCGGGAGGAGATGCTCAAGCAGAAGCCTATCTACACCAACCGGAATCTCACCCAGCGCAGCGACTCCATCGGCTGGTCGGTGCTCGGTGAGAAGGTTGCCAAGGGCGACTATCTCTTCCTGCGCGTCGTTCCGAAGTCGCTCAACGAGGAGTCGATCCACTTCCTCAACGACTCGCTCAACACCTTCGACGCGGCCATGGCGGAACGTATCAGCCACAATTTCTTCAAGTGTCGCAACCAGATAGACATCGAGAACACAAACCCCACCGCCCGGTCTGCCGACGACTTGCGTGGCAGCGAGGTGATGATAGGTGAATACAAGCTCATCCTCGATGGCGACCTGAAGGCTGTGGAGGGTAAGCCCGGTCACTTCTCGGGCAACGGCCATGTGGTGTGGTCACCTCTGCTGCTCACATGGAAGCTTGCCGTGGAGTTCTCCGACATAGCCATCAACACCGAAGACCAGGTCTATGAGGGTGTGGTCGAGACATGGGGCGGCAAGGAAGGTGTGAAGATGCGCTCCTCGGAGGTCGTTGACAAACTCTTCTCCGACTGGGGTATCGACAACCTTATCGGTGACACAGGACTGCCCTATGCCGACCGTCTGCAGGAGGAGGCCAATGGCAAGATACGTGGTCTGGCCGATGACCTGCCCGAAATCGCAGAGTACTACCAGGACTTCCAGAAGGGCAAGGCGTTTGTCTCCAACCTTCTGAAGGGCAATCTGGAGGACGTGACCTTCCCGCTGGAGATCCCCGAAGAGTATAATACGACACCCGTCGGATTGACCATCAACAAGATGAAGTTTGCTCCGACGTTTGCCACGATGGATATCTTTGGCACCTGTGTCGTTCCTGAGAGCGAGGTCACGCAGAAGCAGATCCTCGTCTTTGGTGCGCCGCGCCTCTGTATCAGTCCGTCCAGTCTCATCCCCGAGGGTGGCATGGTGGCCCTGCTCAAGGACTTTGTCATCGAGGAGAAGAAGACGGGATTTGAGTGTACTTTCAAGGCGCCGACCGATGTCATAGAGCCTGCAGACGGTTGCTTCGTGGCTTGGAGCGACAACAAGTTTGTCGGTCTGACCCTCGACGTCGATATGAAGATGCCCGAAGATCTCAAGAAGGTCGATTCCTCTGGCAAACCGACGGAGGAGAGTCCCATGCTCCATATCAAGACTACGCTGTCGAGCTGGGACGACTTCCTCGTCGAGGCCAACCTCGATGAGTTTGAGCACGTCGATCTGCCGGGCTTCACCTTTGGCGCCTCGACGGTCGTCGTCGATCTCTCTGCCACGCGCAATGGCGACGGCATGGTCTTCCCCAAGGAGGACTTTGACCGTGCCAAGGCTGGTATCTCCACGGGCCAGGACGAGCTCTGGGAGGGACTCTTCATCAAGAAGATCAACATGCGCTTCCCCGAGTCCATCAAGATTGGCAACGGCGACGACCCGATGTCCTTCACGATGGAGAACATGTTCATCGACCGCTCCGGCATCACGCTCGACGCGGGTCTGAAGAACATCATCGACTACTCTACGGGTAAGGAGGGTGAGATTGATGGTTTCAAATATACACTCGACCACCTCTATATCTCCATCATCCAGAACAACTTCAACAAGTTCTACTTTGATGGACAACTCAACATACCGCTCTTCAAGGGAACGGTCTATTACACTTGTAATATCTATAACCAGTCCTACACCCAGAAGGGCACGGGCAAGGGCTATGCCTATGTCTTCAAGACCACTCAGATCGAGGACCTCGACTTCGATTTCATGCTCGGTGAGCTGAAACTCGATCACAGGTTGACCTACTTCCTCATCGAGGCACTGCCTGATGCGTCGGGTGAGCTGAAGACCAACGTGGAACTTTGTGTCGGTGGCGGTGTCACCGTAGCAGGAGCGAAGACTGTCAACAAGAAGCTCGCGAAGCTCCCGTTTGACCTCTCGCTACCCCAGTTGAAGTTCTGTAATATGCGTCTGGCCAACGGCAAGCGTTTTGAGTCGGTCTATGCCGACAGTTTGCAGAAGCGTGACCGGGCGGCTACTGAGGTTATCGTCGATGCCGTCGCGGAGGGTAGCTATGGTTGGTGGAACGAGGCCAAGGATATTGAATTGTGTGGTGGCAAGCTGGTCCTCAACTTTGGCCAGTGGGGTGCCATCGCTATGAACTCTGACCCGTCTAAGCCTTCGGCAGGTGAATGGTTCGAAGGACTCCCCGACGAGGTCAACAAGGCCGTCGATGATGCCATCGAAAAGGGAAAGAATGCGGTCGATAATGCGATTGATGCTGCGGGAAAGGCCGTGGATAATGCTATCGACGCTGCTGGCAAGGCCGTTGATGCAGCTGGTAAGGCTGCCGAATCGGCAGGTAAGGCCATAGACTCGGCATTGGACAAGGCCACTGGAGGCAGTGGTGGCGGAAATACAAAGAAGTTCCTTGACTACGACGAGAACAGTCCGGGCTACGGACCCAGTGTGGCCGAGGTGCCCTATGAGGCGGTAGCTCCGGCTGCTGCAGGATCCAACAAGTCGTTGAGTTGCAAGGTAGGACCGTTCCGCTTTGCACTGACCGACTGGGGATTTGACTATGTCGTCACCGACGGTGAACCCTATCTGGCCATCAAGATTGGTGGTGATATCACGTTCAGCGACGATCTGGATGTGACGGCAGGCACGACGCTGGAGATCCAGTCCTACGTCAAGAATATCAGTAAGCCCAGCGAGATCTCCTTAGAGTATAAGGACCTGAAATTCCGCGAGGCCCGACTCGACATCGAGACAGCCGTGCTCTCCTTCCAGGGTGTGCTGGCGGTCGATGGCGACGCGGGAGGCATCGGTGGAACGGACAAGGGCTACAAGGGAAAACTGTCCTGCAAGGTCAAGGGCGGCATCTTCGAGATGGACGTCCAGGGCGGTTACTTCAACCACAAGGAGGAGGGCAACAACTTCTCCTGGGGCTTCTTCGACGTGATGGTGGGTGGCAAGATGGGTATTCCCATGCCGCCAGTGGCCCTCAACAACATTCGTGGAGGTCTCTACATCAACTGCGTCTATAACACGAGCGACAAGCTCAATCCTCGTCCTCGCAAGGGTGCGATTGGTCTTGTCTTCGGTATGGGCATCACGACGAGCGATGGTGAGGCCATCAAGGGCCGCCTCGACCTGACCGTTGCCTTCGACACCAAGAAGAAGACGCTCACCACGTTCCTGTTCAATGGTTCGGTGACGGCGGTCGGTGGCATCGTCAAGAGTAAGGTCAAGCTCGTCTATGAGGACAACGAACAGGAACGCTACTTCCAGTTCAACCTCACCATGGATGCTGCTTTCGACGGTGGCGAGCTCAAGGAGATTATGAACGAGCTCAATGGTGCGCTCTCCGAAGTGAAGAGCCAGGTGGATGCTGTCGCAGGAGAGTTCGAAGAAATCAAGGCGACAGCCGAGGAGAGCTTCAAGAGTGGAATGGGCGACAAGAGCGAAAAGAAGAACGAGGATTACAAAAAAGACATGGCCTCCTATAAGGAAAAGAAGGGCGAGGATAAGGACAAGAGCGACGATGGCACATCGTTTAGCGGTCCTTCGCTCAAGGTGAGCCTTGATCTTTATATCGGCCACAAGAAGCCCGGTGGTGCGACCAAGTGGCACCTCTACCTTGGTGAGCCCGACCACGACAAGCGTTGTGAGTTTACGCTCGTCAACTTCAAATCGAAAATCGTTTCGGTGGCCATCGGTGCCAACGCCTACTTCTGTCTGGGCAATGAGCTGCCCAATAACGGGCAGCTGCCCCCGATACCCGAGAAGGTAAGAAGGTTCCTCGACGGTGGAGAGAAGGGTGGTGTGAAGAGCGACAATATCTCGGAGGCCAATGATGCCCGCAGCAAGGCGTGCACCGACTTCCTGGCCAATGCGAAGACCAGTGGCGGTGTGATGCTCGGTGCCTCGGTATGGGGCTATGTCAAGGTGGACCTCGGCCTCTTCTATGGCGACATGGGTGCGACGGCAGGCTTCGACGTCTCTATCCGTCACCTCAAGGGCAACAATACGTGTATGAACCTTGGCAAGGCTCCGGGTATCGACGGTTGGTATGGCGAGGGACAGCTCTACGCCTACCTCTATGCCAAGTTTGGCCTGAGAATCAACCTCGGCTTCTTCAAGAAGAAGTTGGATCTCTTCAATGCGGGCATTGGCGGTGTGCTGAAATGTGGTATGCCCAATCCGAACTATTTCACGGGTAAAGCCCGCGTGAAGGTAGAGCTCCTCGGTGGCCTCGTGAAACTCAACAAGAAGTTCAGTTTCGAGTGTGGCGATGTGTGCGAGATGTTCTACGGCAACGCCCTCGACGACTATGTCCTCTTCGAGAGCTGCAACATCGGCTTGAAGAGTTGGGACGAGGCCGAGAAGGCGAAGATCAGCTGGGATATCCAAAGCAATCCCATTGTGATGACGCAGGCCGACTTGAATGTACCCATCCGCGTCGTGGATCCCACACAGCTGAATCGTTTGCAGAACCATTCCAGTGGCGACGGTAAGAGCGAGGAGACGCTCAAGGACCTGGCAAGCCGCCAGTTCCGGTTCAAGATGGACGCCTCTTTGCCGCCTACGCTGACGGAGTATAGTTCGCTCTCTGATGCCAAGGCCAATCGTAATGGCGTGGTGTATGAGATGACGCACCATATTTATAAGGAGAAGGTGACGCTCTCTGTGGACCAGCTGCATCGCAACAAGTACTATAAGGTCACCATTTCTGGCTACGCACAGGAGTTCTACAACGGCTCATGGCGCAATCCGGAGACGTACGACACCCTCAAGCACAAGTACGTTGCCCAGGCATGGAAACAGACCAAGGAGTTCTATTTCGCCACCAACAATGAGGAGATGAGCTTCAAGGACGACGAGGACCTGTATCCGCATGTGAAGTTGATGTATCCCAACCAGGGTAAGCCGGGCAATAGAGAAGACATGATGTTCAACTATTCTGCCAATGGCCAAAACTACAGTTACGCTTATACTCCCGCATATTGGGAGGACGTGAAGCAGCCGATCATCTCGCTGGCTCGGCCGATGAAGGGCAAAGCCTACCAGAAAGGCAGACTGAAGTGGTATCTCTACTCCAATGGAAAGCTGCTCTCCACCCGGGAGAACCAATGGATAGAAACCAACAGCTACTCCATCCTCACTCCGCAGTTTGGATTTGCCAACGTACCAGAGACCAACAATGCCAACTACATCATCCGCCTGCGCTACGAGTGGACGGAAACCAAGACCTCGCCCTCTACCTGGGTTGCTGTCAAGACCTACACTGTCTGGGGCACTTCCGAGAAGCAGGTGCGTAGCAAGGCGATGAAGGACAACGGCATTGCTAATATCTTCAGCACCAAAACCGGTGGTAGGGGTGGTAGGAAGTCCATCAACAAGAAGGTGGAGGTCTCTGAGGAGAGTCTAATGAATGTCTCGGACAACGATACTGTAGGAACTGGAAGACGCAAGTTTATCGTCACCGTCTATGAGCGGAAGGCTGGTAAGGTCACCAGAGAGTTCGTCAAGGACCTCTTGGCCCTTAAGGTCACTGTGACCAAGCAGGGTGTCACGGGCGATGCGTTGTACGACAAGCCGCTCTACTACTGCAGTAAGTTTATGGCCACCCGTCTCGACAAGATCACCTATGACGGTCAGAACCTAGAAATGAACGACGACCAGCTACTCATCACAAGTGCTAATCAAAGAGGAGGATTTGTGCCGTATTATAACACGGAGAACCCATTTATCTATCTCTCCTATATGAGTCGGATGTTCTTCATCGGTGGTCATAAGTTTGTTTCTGCCAAGAAGAACCTCAACCTGACGGTGCAGAGTACGCAGTCGCTTTGGCTTGAGACGCCCTATGGCAGTTGGAGAGACGGAATACTCAAGAACAGGTACATCGGACAGATTCGTGAAGGTCGCAAGAGCATCGAGTTCGCCCTCACGATGGGCACCTACCGCTTCGAAAACGAGTTGGGCACCGCATATCCGCTTTATAGCGATCATAGTGGTGGTTATACCCAGTGGCTGGGCAATAGCAGCAGCCTGTTTGATGGCCACAAGCTGACGGAGGAAGCCTACGCACGGGTGTTCGCCGAGGTGTACAACATAGCTGAGGACATGCACAACAATATCATCCGTCGTGTTGGTTCTCAGATTTATTACTCCAAATCGAGTATGCGAGACTGGCTGGCGAGCTATGCAGGTTCGAAAGAGCAAACCTATGACGATGCTGAGTCGGGTGTTTACGCATTTGTTCCGAGGTATCAATATGGTGTTGTATGGAATGCGGCCAGCCGTTGTGGACTGAATATCAGTAAGACCATTGAGATGGACAAGGCCTCCAACAAGTATCGCCACGTCCGTATCAGGGCTGACAAGGGAGACTTCCTTGGAAGGACGCTCTACTTCGCCTATGCGGACAAGGACCACAAGAAGTATGTCGATAATGACTATAAGTCACAGTCTCAAGTCCTTCAATTCAATGCGTGGAAGGCGTTGCGCAACAACAATATGCGCCTCTACTTCAAGCGCTACCGTGTCAATGCTTGGGACTACAAGAACAGGCAGTGGACTGTGTACCCGCTACAGTATTCGGAGAAGCGCTTCACCAACACTTACAATGACCTCCTCAAGAATCTGGTAGTGAAGTATAATATCCCATTGCGTGGCCATTGAGCAAAGAGCTATACGGGAGGCAGCAGCTTCGTCGTAAAAGGTTCAAACTCTGGCGGAAAAGCGGGCAGAGGAGGAAGAAGGTAAAGAGTATAAACATCTAAATAGACGTAAAGCGATGATGAAACAGCAATATAATAATATGAAGGCCCTTGTTTGGCTTTTGGCTGCCGCCGTGTGCGTGCCGTGTATGCTCTCTTGGGCAGCGACTATCCCATGGCGCGTCCCCTTGGGCGTGGCTGTCGGCGACACCATCGTGCAGGAAGCCGATGATGACGATCTGCTGCCGGGCACCTATCCCGTGGGCACTCTCTCCCGGGACAGCGTCGAAGACTCCATAGAGGATCTCTACGTCTATATTAAAGCCGTGGGTCGCACCTATGGCGACAGCGTCGTCCTGCGCTGGGCGGTGGAGTCCTATCCCGAATGGGATCGTCTCAACCGCACGGGATACGACGTGCTGCGCCACACCGAGGGAGAGGGCGAGTTCCTCCTCGACACCCTCGCGACGGGCATCCGCCCGATGAGTCTCGCCGACTTCCGTCGTTGCTATCCCGACACCATCGACTCGCTGGCCTATCTGGCTATGGGTGCCATCTATGGCGAAGGCGACATGACCCCGGAGATGACCAACTACGAACCCGGTAGTATCGGGGCCCTCGTCGAACTGGAGCAAGACCAGAAGACGCGCCTGTTTGGTGCCTTCCTCGCCGCGGAGTGGAGACCCGACCTCGCCCAGGCGATGGGACTGCGCTATGTTGACAAAACGGCGAAAAAGGGTGAGACCTATACCTATTTTATTATGCCATCCGTGCCCGACACGACGGGCCGTTTCTTCATCATGCCGGCACAGGTGGAGAACCTCCACAACGTGAAGTACGTCCCCGACCCCTACGACGTGGCTATCAGCGACACTATCCTGGAACATGGATCCGTGGCGCTCAGCTGGCGCGACGATCTCCACGGCACCTTCGACGTGTTCTGGCGCAAGATGGGTGAGCAGCAGTGGCGCAAGGTCAACGAACTGCCCTATGCTCCGCCGTTCCGTGTCGATCAGGAAGATGCGGATGTCATCTTCGAACATTCCCCCGGTGTGGTCGGTCTCTACGAGTATGCCGTGCGTGCCTATGATACCTTTGGCGACCTCACGCCTTATTCTCCGCCCCACAAGGTGTTCTTCCCCGACCTGATGCCGCCGCTTGGGCCTGAGATCACCTCCATCGTCATCGACCGTCCGGGCAAGACACTCTACGACGAGGTCTATGCCACCATCTATTTCCACAAGGATAGCCTGGAGGACGACTTCGTCCGCTACGTCCCCCTCTACTTCAATGAGCGCGACTCCTCGAAGCAGTGGAAACTCCTTACCAACCAGTATATTGCGCCAGGAGATACGATGGTCCGCATCGACGTGACCAACATTTCGACGGGTATGATCACCATTGCCGCCGTCGATACTGCCGAGAACATGGGCTACGCCTATCCGAAGCTCCTGCGTGTGAGGGACGCCCGCCCACCCGAGGCACCCACCCAAGTGCGGGGTCTCCCCAGCCTGGATGGCACCATCGCCATCCTTTGGGAGATGAGTGACACGCTCGACGTGCACCACTACGATGTTTTCTGGGCCAACTCCCCCGACGATGAGTTTACGATCCTCAATCGCCGTCATGTCATCCCGCGGTCCTATACTGACACGGTGGCGGTGGACATCAACCAGCGGTACATCTACTACTATGTGCGTGCGGTCGATTACGCCACCAATATCGGTGCGCCTTCCGACACCATCGCCGTCCTCCGTCCCAGTACGGTGCCTCCCTCGCGACCCCACCTCGACTCCGCATGGGTTGACAACCGCATGATCCACACCCGCTGGATCGGTGGAAGCGACGAGATGATCTCTCACTACAACGTCTATCGTCGTCGTCCTGGTGCAGCATGGACGCTGCTCCGTGTGGCCGACGGTGACTCCGTGCGTGCCCATGGCTATGCCCTGCAGATCGACGATGCACCGCCCGCCCCGCTGGGTGCGCGCTACGAGTATGCTGTCGAGACCATCAGCCTTTGGGATATCAGCTCTGGTCTCTCGCCCGCCTTCTCCGGCCGTGTCAACTACGACAAGGTGCTACCTCTCACGCCGACCCTCTTCGCCGACTATGACGTGCCTTCGGGCGAGGTCAAGCTGGCCTGGGAGATGGACGACAAGGACGCGGGGGGAGCGGAATACTACTACTGCGTCTATCGCCGCCGCAAGGGGCAGGAGACGTTCCGGTTCATCACCGACGTGCCACAAGGCGTCCATACTTATACGGGCGACCTGCTGCAACCTGGCGAGTGGGCCGAATACTACCTGACGGTGCGCTTCCGCGATGGCCGCCAGGGACAAGTGTCTAACCGGGTGACGGTGGCCGCTCCGGCCAATCCGCCGTCAACCACAGAACAATGATCATGGACATGAAACCTATCCGCCGACTTACGGCCTCCCTATTGAGGCACCGCGCCGCGCCGTGGCTCTGTGCCCTCGCCGTCCTTGTGCTCACTTCCTGCGGCGACTTCTTCGAGTTTGGCGAGGAGCGCGCGACGTGGGACGGCAAGATAATCTGCCAGAACGACAGCTCCGTGGTCATGGTGGGTGACACGATGACCCTTTCCGTGGACTTCTCGCCACCCCGTCCCGACAGCCTCTCTGTCTTCTGGAGTGTGACCAGCGACGACTCCATCCCGCCGGCCTACGTCCTTGGCGACCGCTTCATAGGTGTCAGTCCGGGCACGGCTCGCGTCATGGCCGTTCTTTCCAACGCCATGGCCTCCGCCTCCTGCTCTGTGCGGGTCATAGGGCGGTGGGAGCAGCCCGACTTCAATCGTCTCCATCCCCACGACATGGTCATCTATGCCCATATCACCGTGAGAGGAGAGGAATGGAACCCCGACTCGATGATGGTCGGTGCCTTCATTGGCGGGCAGCTCGTGGGAATGGCCGTGCCAAAGACGGCCCACGACATCAACTATGCGCTGCTCCGCATCTGGGCGAAGCATGACACCCATGTGGGACGCATTCTCCTGCGGTGCTATGACCGCCGCCGCTTCCGACTCTACTCCGCGCCGCAAGACTTCGAGTTCGACACGGGTAAGACCCTCGGAACGCTGTCAAAACTTTATGATATAAACTTTTAGACAAATAGTACGACTATGAAGAAGATACGCTGCCTGCTGCCCCTGCTGCTTCTCGCGCTCTTTACGGGATGCACGCTGATGATAGACGAGCCGGAGACCGCCACCACTCCTCAGGAGACCGAGAACGGCGACGGCATCACCTCGCCACGCCGCATCGTGAGCGACATGGGAGAGGTGAGGTACCAAATTGGGCCAGAAACGAGGATGATAGACAAGGACTATCTGCCCTACCTCCTGACCTACAAGACCGACACGCTTGACCGGGTGACGGAGATCTACTTCAACAAGTCGATCCCCCTGGAGTTGCTGCCGCAGCGTGGAGAGTTTCTTGCCACGGACCAAACCGATGCGATTCCCAACGGACTGGCCCACCAAGTGAACCTTGTCCGCACTACCGACAACGGCTATACGGTCGAGGTGTCTCCTGCCTCCTATGATGATGTGTACAAAACGCTCGATATCGTAACCGACTTTGACATTGTTCGAGTGCCAGTGGAGCAATCCAACGCCTACGGCTTTTGGAAAGTGGCAGGCGACGAGCCCGAGTATGAGTACAAACTGCGAGGCACTTATCTCAATCCTTTGGCACGCTATGCACCGCTCCGTGCGGATGATCCGATTGATAAGAGATGGTCGATAGCCGATCTTGGATTTAAACTTTCAAAAGGACATTATACCAAGCTATTTAGTAAATATATGTTGGGGGATTCTGCGTGGGATTGGGAGCCGTCTAGTGGGAAGGCATCGTACAACTTCCATTTGGATGGTGACTTTGATGCCTATGCAGGACTTGAGATATTTTGGCACTTTCATTCTGACATCCGCAAGGATGATGGGTATGCTGATGTTGCGACCAGCATAGAATATGAGTTAAAGGCTGGTTTTGGTGGAGAGCGTGCCGAGATTGGCGTAACATTTCCTATCATGGGTAATAAAAGTTGGAATACAAAGGACTGGAAGCAGAAATACAAAGAAGCTTCTGGTACCAATCCTTTTAAGAAAATCTGCCAAATAGATAAGAGTGATTACTGGGTGCAGTTCAATTTCCCAGAAGCTAATTTTACGATTGGCCCCGTTCCATGTTCTGTAGGAGTTGATTTTGCTTGTACGGCAGACCTTTATGGATACTTGCAAATGCAGCAGCCATTCATCTTTGAGACAGGAATTAAGGGAACAATCCTCAAAACGGGATTCCACATCGATCCAGATTCTTCATATAGCTATCCAAAGCAGGGAGATCCCTTGGACAAACTGGCCGAACCATATATTATTACCCAAGGGGCTAAAGGCCTTCCAACTTTAGGTTTGGGCCTTCGTCCAAATGTCAATGCGGCTCTGACGTTTACAGCTGGTGAGTTGATTAAGGCAAGTATTGGTCCCACCATCAGCTGCCCTATTGAGTTTGGATGGGATTTCAGTAGGCCCAGTGAGCTAACGAATCGTTTTCCATGGGAGCCAAAAGACTATAAAGGTGATGAGTTGGGTTATGCTGCCAACTCAGGCCTCACTTTTGATCCAACGGTATCCATCGAAGCCGACGTGACTTTAGATCTGAAGGTTTGGGAATTCCCGTTGGCACACACTTCACTTGGAGAATGGAAAATTCCTATCGGATTCTTCAAGCGATGGAATCCGAAACTGAAGGTTGACAAAATCTATCCCTTGCCCGACAAGTCAAATGCAGATTCTACCTGCTACTACGCTACAATAAATACTGAAAAAGAAACCTTCTTCAGTACCCCCGAAGGTCTTCCAGAATTATATGTATATAAACAGTATGATGACCAGGGGAAACGTGCCACCTGTATTAGCCACGATAGCGAGAAATACGACCCTAAGGCTACTTACGAGTATGAATTTTATCTCCCAAAATCATCCCGTGATATCTTTTGTTATGCCACTCCTGTGCTTGATGGCAAATACCATTATCCCGAGAAGTTTACACGCTTTGGTAAAACGCTAGAAATCAAAAACATCGAGCGGGTGCAGGTCACGGGGACAGGCGATGTACTCTCCGAATGGGAGGAGGCTGTCGGAGTGAAACTGAATCTCAATGGGAAAATCATGGACCAATGTTCTTCGCTGGAACTGGTAGCCAGGATAGAAGCGGAAGAAGGTGGTTTCTTACCCACGCAAACATTCTACCTCGACGTGCCACAGTTTGGCAAAGAGTATGTCAAGAACCTTCTCTTTGTTATTGCCTATACGAACGTACGTCCTGCCAACGTGAGTTTTAGTCTTAGGTATTACGATGCAGAATTGAAAGAACATCTTCTGGACTACAAAACTTTTGAATTTAGCGATTACGACTTCAGCGGTGACGACCTCGATCTCGATAACATGAAGAAGTGGACGAAAAAGGGCTACGAGCTACTACAGTAAAACGAGCCACCCCGTAGATTCCTATATTCCGTGCCCTGTCGCGCAGCAATGGATCCTCCCCCTTTGCTGCACGACAGGGCATTTTGCATGATCGTAGCCCCGAAGTCAACATTGCGCAACGAAAGCGGTGGAGTGGTGGAGTGCTTGCACTTCCTTTCATACCTATACCCCGATAGGGGCGCGCGAAGAAACTTTCGACATGGGACGCAAAAAGAGTTGAAAAAATTTGTCCCTTATACAAAAAAAATCTTAACTTTGTAGCTGTATGCCAGTTTCGAAGCCACTAAACGGCAAGGACGACACGTTCGACCTCTTGATCCCCCACGAAACACCATACTAAAACAATAAGAACCAATAACGACGAATTTTATGAAGAAACTCACCACCAACTCAAAACTGATCGGGTGCCTGATGGGCCTCAGTATCGTGGCGTTGGGCACAGGATGTACCGACAGCGACTACGATTTGTCCAGCGTCGATTCCACAATCGGCGTGGGCGGCGATGGCCTGGAGCTGCCAACGAGCAGCACGGAGAACATCATTCTCGACGACGTGCTGAAACTAAACAACAGCGACTTTGTGAAGATAGCGGCCAATGGCGACTATATGTTCAACAAAGACGGCGACGAGGCCACGCCCTCCCATCCCTACATCAACAAGATCTGGGTGGAGAAGGCCAACGTCAACAACAACTTCCGCTTGCACATCACGCTGCCGAGCCAGAGTGCAGGAGCACGCAGGACGAAGCTGAGCAACCCCGTCACGGCAGAGGGCAAGCTGGCCGAGTTCCACTACACCGGTGCCGCCTCCAACGATATCCGCGAATTAAAGGAGGCCAGTGTATCGTCCGACGTGGAGATCAGCGTGGCCGTCAGTGCCGATTTGAAGCGTGCGGTGAAGACCTTCAAGACCCTCGCGCTCACCGTACCCTCCTATATGCGCCTCGACCTGCGCCAGTGCTCACCCTCCCAGCCCGACTACGATGCGGCCAAGGGTGTAGTGACATTTCACAACGTGAGCAGCACGGCCAACATCAAGCTCCGTGCCGCGGTCAAGACCTTGGACTTCCAGAAGCCCGCCACGACGGACAACAAGCTGCGCTTCACGCCAGGGCAGAATGGCAAGGATGGTCAAGTGGACCTCAATGGCGTGCTGAATGTGGGTATCTCTTTCGACGAGATCGATTATGCCCAGAGCGGTGGCGACCTCTACCTCTCAGCCAATATGTCGATGGGATCCATCACGGTGCATGAGGCCACGGGTAAGTTTGATCCCGAGATCTCACTCCGCGACCTGGGACGCACCACCATCGGCTCCGTGCCCGACTTCCTGACCGACGGCGAGGTGTCGGTCAACCTCTACAACCCCCTCATCGACATCAATATCCAAAGCGACATCGACGTGGCGGGATTTGTCTCCGGCACACTCTATGCCGAGGATGCAAACGGCCAGGAAATGGCCAGGGTACGCATCCCCGAGTTCTACATCCGTCCGGATGGCTCCACCCATGTCTGCATCTGCAAATATGCTGAGGGTGTGGATGCCTCCGCCTACGATCAGGTGGTGGCCGTTCCCCAACTCTCCGACATCATGCGTCGCATTCCGAAGACGGTACGCTTTGCCGCCGAGGCCCGTGCCGATGCCTCCCGCGAGGGCACGATGGAACTTGGCAAGAGCTACACCATCCAGCCTGCCTATTCCATCATGGCACCGCTCGCCTTCGACGAGGGCGCACGCATCGTCTATAACGACACCATCGACGGATGGACTGACGACCTGGAGGACATCGACTTCATGGCGGGCAGCGCCATCGAACTGACGGCCAACGTAGAGAACAAGATTCCCGCCTACCTGACCGTATCAGCCACCGCCATCGACGTCCAGGGCAAGCCGATTCCCGAGAACCGCATCAAGGTAGAGGTGTCCAACGTCATCAATGCCTCCGAGGACGGCAACACTCCCGTCGTCACACCGCTCAAGATACGACTGACCGAGGGCGAGCCGGGCAGCGTGGCTCTCGTTGATGGACTCACATTCCGCATCGAGGCAGCCTCGGGCGAGGAGGGTGCCAAGAGTATCGTAGGCCAGACCATCAACGCCTACAACCACACGCTGAAGGCGCGCGACATCAAGGTGCGACTCGTCGGCAAGATCATCGTAAACAAGGACTGATAACCACTTTTAGACCCAACACAACATCATGAATAGAAGCAAGAAATATATGATGGTCGCCGCACTGGCCACACTGTCCTGCGGCGCGATGGCCCAGGGACTCAACACGGGCTACTTCATCGACGGATATACCTTCCGCCACAACCTAAACCCGGCGTATGGCAACGACCAGAACTACGTCTCGATACCCGCTCTCGGCAACATTCAGGTGCGCACGCAGGGCAATTTCGGCCTCGGCGACGTACTCTTCGACAACCCGCGCTATGGCATCGACAGCGACAAGAAGAAGACCACCTTCATGAATCCTTATATCGCTGACGGCGAGGCACTGAAGGGCTTTGCCTCGGGCAACAATCGCATCAATGCCGACGTGGACATTACGCTGCTCTCTGCGGGCTTCAAGGCCTGGGGCGGCTACAACACCATCTCGCTCGATGCCCGCACCAACGTAGGTCTGTCGCTGCCCTACGAGCTCTTTGCTTTTGCCAAGAACACGGGCAACCAAAGCTATGACATCGGCGACATCCACGCCCATGCCCAGTCGTTTGTGCAACTCGCTTTGGGCCACTCACGCCAGATCGACGACCGCCTGCGTGTCGGTGCCAAGATGAAGTTGCTTTTCGGTGTGGACCGTGCCGATGCCGAGATCAAAGACCTGCGTGCCGACCTCAGCGGTCCGGACAAATGGACCATGACGGGACAAGCGATGGCCAATGTGTCGATGAAGGGCTTCACTTATAAAGAGGAGCAGAAAGAGTACAAGGTTGATGGACAGGGCACCTACCGTCGCGTGAACGACGTGGATGTCGATGGTGCCGGCCTGGGTGGCTTTGGTATGGCCTTCGACTTCGGTGCTACTTACAAGATCGACGACGACTGGACGGTGAGCGCCGCGCTGCTCGACCTTGGCTTCATCGGATGGAGCAACAACATGCAGGCCGTCAATCGCCAGACGAGTTTCGAGTTCAACGGCTTCCACGACGTGGCTGTCAAGAAAGAGGACGCCATGGGCAACCCGAAGGACAACAGCTTGGAGTCGCAGGGCGACCGCTATGCCGACCAGATTGCCGACTTTGCCAACCTCTCCAGCGATGGCGACAAGGGTAGCCGCAGTACGGGTATCGGTGCGACGATGAATTTCGGATGCGAATACACGCTCCCGGCTTACCGCCAGCTGAAGTTCGGCTTCCTCAGTTCCACCCGCATCAATGGCAAGTATAGCTGGACCGACGCACGCCTGAGTGCCAACGTAGCCCCGCTGTCATGGCTCGATGGCGGCATGAGCTTCTCGGTCAATAGCTTCACGGCCAGCATGGGATGGGTCATCAACGCCCATCCGAAGGGCTTCAACTTCTTCATCGGCATGGACCACATCCTCGGCAAGACGAGCAAGGAGTTTATCCCCCTCAGTTCCAATGCCAGTCAGAACCTCGGTATGAACGTCACCTTCTGATAGTCAGCTATGGTTTGCCCAGACGGCGACCTGGCATGATTTCCCATAGCTGCGCCCGCCATCAGCCCCCACAGGCCGTTGGCGGGCGCATCCTTTCGTCAGCGATTCCATCCTTTTGTCCCGTCTTTTTCGTCGCGATCTTCCTCCCGTTTTCCATCATTTCCACCGCCATTTTAGTCCCTTTGCCGCCCCGTCACGGCACCCTGCTGCCTTGTCCCCAACATTTCTCCCTCATTTATTTGGTCGTTTCGGAAGAAAACTGTAATTTTGTCGCATATTTTAAACAATCTCCTGAAACAAGACGAACATGAAAGATGTAAGAATTGTAGAGTGTGTCCCCAACTTTTCCGAGGGCCGCAACATGGACGTGATTAACCAGATTACCCGCGAGGTCGAGTCTGTCAAGGGCGTCAAGCTCCTCGATGTCGATCCGGGTGAGGCCACCAACCGCACCGTGGTGACGTTTGTCGGCTCGCCCGAGGACGTCTGTGAGGCTGCTTTCCGTGCAGTCAAGAAGGCTGGCCAGCTCATCGATATGCGCCAGCACCATGGCGCACACCCCCGCTTCGGTGCCACCGACGTGTGCCCGCTCGTACCTGTAGCCGGCATCACGCTGGAGGAGTGTGCCGAGTTGGCCCGCAAGTTGGGTGAGCGTTTCGCCAACGAGTTGGAGATTCCTTGCTACCTCTACGAGGCCGCCGCACAGACCGAGGAGCGCAAGAACCTTGCCGTCTGCCGCCGTGGTGAATATGAGAAGCTCGCCGAGCGTCTCGGCACGGAGGATGGTCCCGATCTGGGCAACCGTCCCTTTGACGAGAAGGTTGCACGCACGGGCTGCACCGCTGTCGGCGCACGCGACTTCTTGATTGCCGTCAACTATAACCTCAACACCACCTCCACTCGCCGCGCCAACGCCATCGCGTTCGACGTGCGCGAGAAGGGACGCCCCATGCGCGAGGGTGGTAGCCTCACGGGCAAGATCCTCCGCTACGAGAATGGATCACCCATCATGCAGCCGGGCACGCTGAAAGCCACAAAGGCCATCGGATGGTTCATCGACGAGTATGGCATCGCACAGGTCTCGATGAACATGACCAACATCAATGTCACCCCGCTCCACAAGGCCTTCGACGAGGTTTGCCGTGCCGCCGCCGAGCGTGGCGTCCGCGTGACGGGTACGGAGATTGTCGGTCTCATTCCGAAGCGCGTGCTCATCGAGGCTGGTGAGTATTTCCTGCACAAGCAGCAGCGTTCCACCGGCATCCCCGAGGAGGACATCATCAAGATCGCCATCCACTCCATGGGTCTGGAGGACCTCAAGCCCTTCAACCCGAGAGAGAAGGTCATCGAGTATCTCCTGGAGGATGAGGACAAGACGGCGAAGCTCGTCGATCTCACGGTGAGCGAGTTTGCCAACGAGACTTCCCGCGAGAGTCCAGCACCGGGTGGTGGCACGATCGCCGCCTACATGGGTGCGCTCGGAGCTGCCCTGGGCACGATGGTGGCCAACCTCTCCGCCCACAAGCGTGGATGGGACGAGCGCTGGGAGGAGTTCTCTCAGTGGGCAGACCGTGGTCAGGATATCGTCCGCCGCGCCCTGCACCTCGTCGATGAGGACACCGAGGCCTTCAACCGCATCATGGATGCCTTCGGCCTGCCCAAGGGCACCGAGGAGGAGAAGGCTGCCCGCAGCCAGGCCATCCAGGACGCCACGCTCTATGCCACGAAGGTGCCTCTGGAGACGATGAAGACCGCCTATGCTGCCTTCGACATCTGCCGCGCCATGGCACAGGAGGGCAACCCCGCCTCTGTCAGCGACGCAGGAGTAGGCGCACTCGCCGCCCGCTCGGCAGTGCTCGGCGCATGGCTCAACGTCCGCATCAACGCTGCTTCTCTCAAGGACCGTGCCACTGCCGACGCCATCTTGGCCGAGGCCAAGGAGATGGCCGAGAACGCACAGCAGCAGGAGAAGGAGATCCTCGCTATCGTCGATACGAAGATCGAGGGATAAGACACCATACCGAAGCCCTTTGGCCGAAAGACGCCAAAGGGCTTTCACCATTGAACAAAAAGTAACAAAATAATGACCTTAGCAGAATTTCAGGCCGACATCCGTGCCGGCATTCCCGCTGAGCTGCCGGCATTGCAGCCCTACGACACTACCATCAACCATGCGCCCAAGCGCAAGGATATCCTCACCCCGGAGGAGAAGAAGCTCGCTCTGCGCAACGCGCTCCGCTATTTTCCGAAGGAGCTTCACGCACAGCTCGCTCCCGAGTTCGCCGAGGAGCTGCGCCAGTACGGTCGTATCTATATGTACCGCTACCGTCCCACCTATGAGATGAAGGCCCGCAACATCTCCGACTATCCCCATCGTTCGGAGCAGGCCGCAGCCATCATGCTGATGATCCAGAACAACCTCGACCCGCGCGTGGCACAACACCCGCACGAGTTGATCATCTATGGAGGCAATGGCGCCATCTTCCAGAACTGGGCACAGTATCGTCTGACGATGAAGTACCTCTCCGAGATGACCGACGAGCAGACCCTCGTGATGTACTCTGGCCATCCCTTCGGCCTCTTCCCGTCACACAAGCGCGCACCGAGAGTGGTCGTCACCAACGGTATGGTCATCCCCAACTACTCCAAGCCCGACGACTGGGAGCGCATGAACGCCCTCGGCGTGAGCCAGTACGGACAGATGACGGCTGGTTCCTATATGTATATCGGCCCGCAGGGCATCGTCCACGGCACGACGATCACGGTCCTCAATGCCGCCCGTCGTGTGATGCACGATCCCGCCCGTGGTGCCAAGAACCCCATCCCCCTCTTCGTCTCCTCTGGCCTCGGTGGCATGAGCGGTGCTCAGCCCAAGGCTGGCAACATCGCCAAGGTGGTCAGCGTCGTGGCCGACATCAATCCGCTCGCTGCCGAGAAGCGTCACGAGCAGGGTTGGGTCGATGAGCTCCACACCTCGCTCGACGAGTTGATTCCCGCCATCCGCGAGGCTGTGAGCACCAAGACGGTGAAGTCAATGGCCTACGTTGGCAATGTCGTCGATCTCTGGGAGCGCTTGGCTGAGGAGGATATCGAGGTCAATCTCGGTTCCGACCAGACCTCTCTCCACAATCCGTGGGCCGGTGGCTACTATCCCGTGGGTCTCACCCTGGAGGAGAGCAAGCGCATGATGGCCGAGGATCCGAAGGAGTTCAAGGCTCGTGTCGAGGAGTCTCTGCGCCGCCAGGTGGCTGCCATCAACAAGCTGACCGCCCGTGGCATGTACTTCTTCGACTATGGCAACGCCTTCCTCCTGCAGAGCTCACGCGCCGGTGCCGACATCATGGCTGCCGACGGTCACGGCTTCCGCTATCCGTCCTACGTCCAGGATATCATGGGTCCGATGTTCTTCGACTACGGCTTCGGTCCGTTCCGCTGGGTCTGCACCTCTTGCGATCCCGCCGACCTGGCACTGACCGATAAGATTGCCGAGGAGATCATGATGGACGAGCGCAGCCATGCCACCCCCGACATCCAGCATCAGCTCGACGACAACATCCACTGGATTCGCGAGGCAGGTCCCAACCACCTCGTCGTCGGTTCACAGGCCCGCATCCTCTATGCCGACTGTGAGGGCCGTACCCGCATCGCGCTGGCCTTCAACGAGGCCGTCAAGGATGGCCGCCTCAAGGCACCCGTCGTCCTGGGTCGTGACCACCACGACGTCTCCGGTACCGACTCTCCCTTCCGCGAGACCTCCAATATCTACGATGGTTCTCAGTTCTGCGCCGACATGGCCGTACAGAACGTCATCGGCGACTCCTTCCGTGGCGCCACGTGGGTGAGCATCCACAACGGCGGTGGTGTAGGCTGGGGCGAGGTCATCAACGGTGGCTTCGGCATGGTAGTCGATGGCTCCGAGGAGAGCAGCCGCAACATCCGCGAGATGCTCTTCTGGGATGTCAACAACGGTATCTCCCGCCGTGCATGGGCCCGCAACAAGGGATCCATGGATGCCATCCAGCGTGAGATGGACCGCACGCCCGACTTCCGTATGACCATGCCGAACCTCGTCGACGACAACATCATCGACGCTGCGTTCTAACATATTGTCTGGGGGCCGCAACTGGCTCCCAGTCAACCTGTTGCGCGATATATTTTCAAGCAACGATAAAATCAAAACATCAACCCATCGGGCCTTCATGGGCCTGACAACACTTTAAGAAAGAAAAGAAGCAATGGAACGTAAAATCCATTATATCAGCGCAGAACATCTGACGCTCGATACCGTCCGCGCCATCATCCGCGAGGGCTATGAGCTGCGTCTCTCCGACGACGCCAAGGCACGCATCATCCGCTGCCGTGAGTATTTGGACAAGAAGATTGCCACCGCCGAGGCACCCATCTACGGTGTGACGACAGGCTTCGGCTCCCTCTGCAAGGTGAGCATCGACGAGGACAAGCTGTCCCAGTTGCAGATCAACCTCATGATGAGCCACGCCTGTGGCGAGGGCGACCGCGTGCCGACGGATGTGGTCCGTCTGATGATCTTCTTCAAGATCCAGTCGCTCTCCTACGGCTACAGCGGCATCAAGCTCGACACCGTGGAGCGTCTCATCGAGTTCTTCAACCACGGCGTGTGCCCCGTTGTCTATCAGCAGGGTAGCGTGGGCGCCTCTGGCGACCTCGTGCCGCTGGCTCACCTCTGTCTGCCGCTCGTTGGCCTCGGCCATGTAGAGTATGAGGGCAAGATCATCACGGGTGAGGAACTCAACGAGAAGATGGGATGGAAGCCCATCCACCTCGCCTCCAAGGAGGGTCTCGCCCTCCTCAACGGTACGCAGAACATGCTCGCCTTCTTCGTCTGGTGCGTCCTGAAAGCACAGGATCTGTCGAAGTGGGCCGACCTCATCGCCACGATGTCCCTCGATGCCTTCGACGGCAGAATCGAGCCGTTCCTGCATCCTGTCCACGCCGTGCGCCCCCATCGCGGTCAGATGGAGACGGCAGACCATATCTACGAGTTGCTCCAGGGTTCTGAGCTGATCAAACAGCACAAGACCCATGTACAGGATCCCTACTCCTTCCGCTGCATCCCGCAGGTGCATGGTGCGTTCAAGGATACGCTCCACTATGTGGAGGAGGTCTGCACGACCGAGATGAACTCCGCCACCGACAACCCCACCGTGGTGCCCGAGGAGGATATGATCATCTCTGCCGGCAACTTCCACGGCGAGCCCATCGCCCTTCCGATGGACTTCCTGGCCATCGCCCTCAACGAGCTGGGCAGCATCTCCGAGCGCCGCATCTACAAGCTGGGTGACGAGCAGCGCGGTCTTCCCTCCATGCTCGTTGCCAAGCCGGGTGTGAACAGCGGATTCATGATCACCCAGTATGCTGCCGCCTCGATCGTCAGCCAGAGCAAGATGCTCTGCATGCCCAACTCTGCCGATAGCATCCCCACCTGCCAGGGTCAGGAGGACCACGTCTCCATGGGTGCCAACGCCGCCACGAAACTCTATCGTGTGGCCGAGAACACGGAGCGCGTCCTTGCCTTGGAGCTCTTCAACGCCGCACAGGCCCTCGATTTCCGCCGTCCGCTGAAGTCCTCGCCCGCGGTAGAGAAGTTGCACGCAGAGTACCGCAAGATCGTCCCGTTCATCGAGATCGACCGCGTGATGTACCCGCTCATCGCCAAGAGCATCGACTTCATCGCCAAGAATCAATTCTAAACGTTTTATCCCCATCGATCGTTAGGCGCGGCCTCATGATCGATAGGGAAACAAAAGCGATAAAAAAGTAAGATCCGTGCGGGGGACGGCAAGGGTGTCCATGACGGGCGCGCTTGCTCTCCCCCGCACTTTTTTTATTGGTATCATCATTATTTATATTATACGAAGACAATGAGAACGATATACACCAACATCGCCCAACTCTGTGGCATCACCCACGGAGAGCTGCGCAAGGCGGGACAGGAGATGGCCCGCGTAGAGACGATGACGGACGCATGGCTCGCCGTCGAGGACGACAAAATCTTGGATTTCGGAACGGGCAGCGTGCCTGCGGAGCTGACGCAGGGCGCAAAGGTCATCGACACTAAGGGCGCCTTCGTCATGCCGCGCTTCTGCGACAGCCATACCCACCTGGTCTGGGCAGGCAGCCGTGAGCAGGAGTTTGAGGACAAACTCCAGGGATTGTCCTACGCCGAGATTGCCGCCCGCGGCGGTGGCATCCTCAATTCTGCCGACCGTCTCCACGAGACGAGCGAGGAGGACCTTTTCGAGCAGACCATGCGCCGTGCCGAGGAAATCTGGCAGAAAGGCACAGGATGCGTGGAAATCAAGTCTGGCTACGGACTGACGACCGAGGACGAACTGAAGATCCTGCGTGTCGCCCAGCGCGTAAAAGCCCATTCGCCACTCCGCATCGTGACCACCTTCCTCGGTGCCCATGCCGTCGGCCGAGCCTACAAGGGACGCCAGTCAGAATATGTCGATCTCGTCATCAACGAGATGATGCCCCGTGTGGCTGCCGAGGGACTGGCCGACTTTGTGGACGTGTTCTGCGACGAGGGTTTCTTCACACCAGAGGAGACCGACCGCATCCTCGAAGCTGGCGAGAAATATGGCATGAAGGGTAAGATTCATGCCGACGAGCTGGCCTTCTCGGGTGGATCCCGTGTTGCCATCGCTCATGGTGCACTCTCTGCCGACCACTTGGAGGCACTCCCCGAGGAAGGCATAGAGCAGTTCCGTGGTGCCGTCACCATGCCCACTGGTCTGCCGGGTACGTCCTTCTTCCTTAATATGCGGTTTGCCCCGGCCCGTGGCTTCATCGACGCTGGCCTGCCCATCGCCCTCGCCTCCGACTACAACCCAGGCTCCACGCCGTCGGGCGACATGAAGTTTGTCTGGTCCCTGGCCTGCACGAAGATGCGTCTCACGCCCGAAGAGGCATTCAATGCCATCACCCTCAACTCCGCCGCCGCCATGGGCTTGTCCGCGGAGTATGGTAGTGTGGAGCGTGGCAAGCACGCCTCCCTCCTCTTCCTCCGCGACGTCCCCTCGTTGGCATGGCTTCCGTACCAATACACGACACCGCTGCGCCACGCTACATTTTAAGACCAAGCGCTTCAACGTCCGCAAAGAGACCACACACCGTTGCACATAGCAGGGTAGTGGAGACTTTATACGATAGACAAAGCCACATTCGCAAGGGAGAAACCCGTTGGAATGTGGCTTTTTGCATCCCCATCGGGATGCTGCAAAACACTAATCAAACACAAAAAAGCTTGTGTGAGGAATGGCTGGCGACCGTGAAGGCAGAAGCTATGGACAGCGTCTCCATCTCCTGCGGTAGCCTACCTCAGTATATCTTTGAAGGCGAGGTTGGCCAGCAGGGCTGTCGATTGACTGAGCATGCGGATAAACTCCTGGGCCGACGACTTCATATAGGAGTCGCGCAGCAAGTGCACACAACCGTCCATCTCGTTGCCCTCCGCATCGATAGGGATAGCCTTCATACCTGGCTGGGTGAGCGTGGTGGATTCCGAGAGGATGGAGACGAGCGAGCTACGGCTCAGCAAGTCAAAGATGATATTGACATTGTTGACCTCCACCATGATTTTGAAGTTGTTGTCACGCCCCTCCAGCAGGTGCTCGAAGGCGTTGCGCGCCTGCAAGCCCTTGTAGGGCAGAATGAGATCATAGCGTTCAAGGTCAGCGAGGGTGACGCTCTGCTGCCTTGCCAGCGGGTGGTGATCATTGACGATGGCTGCCAGACGATTGCTGAAGATCGCCCTGCTGTCTATCACCTTGTCCCGTTTCAGCGGCTTGAAGGCCAGCACAAGGTCCAGTTCACGCTTCTTCAGTCCGTCCATCAGTTCCTGCATGGAACGATAGACGATGTTGAGCCTGACGTGGGGATAGGCATGGATGAACGCGATAAGCGTCTCAGCCATAATGTTGCTGAAGGAGAATGTCACTCCGATGTTGAGTTCTCCAGCCAGCATCTCGCGCAGGTCGTTCATGTGGTCCGCACAAGCCCCGGCCGCATTGACCGTCTTTTGGGCGTAGGGCAACAGTTCTTTTCCCGCCTCCGTGAGATACACCTCGTGGGAATTGCGCTCAAAGAGCGGCATTCCTATCTCCTGCTCCAGATGGGAAATCTGCTGCGACAGGGTACTCTGCGTGACGTAGAGCTTCCGCGACGCCTTGGAGAAATTGAGCGTTTCGGCCACCTGGAGGAAGTATTTCAATTGTCTGATTTCCATTCTTATCGGTCTAAATCCGTTTGCAAAGATACTACAAGAGTTTCTATTCGTGCGTATCGCGGGCATGATTTTTTTCCTTTCTTGTCCTTCTGTGTCCACCCACTCTCGCTCCTACGGCATGGGGCGTGACAAACTCTCCGTTGCGCTTTTTCCGTTCCACGAGCATGGCGAGCAACTTCCGCTTGCGCGTATCCTCGATGAAACGGCGGAAAAAGAGATTGGGCACAGCCACGCCGAGGGCGATGCAGATGATAGCCAGCGAAGCTTTGATGGCATTGTTCATACCCACCGTGACTTCACCGACGACACCGTGCATCTCGATGAAAGCGAAGAGGGCGCGATACATCAGCACACCCGGAATCATCGGGATGACACTCGGGATGGTGATACACTGATGGGGCACATGGAACCAGTGGCGCGCCTTGATGACAGCGATGCTTACCGCCGTGGCTCCCGCCAACGACCCGATGGTCAGTCCCATGTCCAGGCCGAGGTTGCCATTGCTCGGACCGAGGTTGATAAAGTTGCGCACACACACGGCGATGATACCACCCACGGCCACGACGGGCAGCAGGCGTCGCGGGATGTTGAAGATGGTGGAGAATCCCATGGCCGACACGGCGGCGGCAATGGCATACTCCCAATACTCATGATGGGGTGTCATGGTGAGCGTCTTGGCAAAATTGTCGATGCCGCAGACCTTGATGGCAAAGGCGATGCCGAAGGCCATGGCCAGCACCATGAGCAACGTATTGACGGCACGGATGAATCCGGTCTCGATATAGCCGTCGAGCATGTCGCTCACAAAGTTGATGAGCGGCACACCTGGTACGATGAATAGCGCGCACGCCATCAGTGGGTGCCATGGCGTAGTGGAGATCATCCACGACGGCATGCCCGCCATCATCGCTGGATCAGTAGAAAGGAGTGCTGTCGCCCAAGCCAGCAGCGTGGCCACGAAGGCCGAGATGCCGATGGCGACGTAGTTGTTGCAACCCATCGTGGGGAGAAACATCCGCAGGCGGAAACCCAGGATGGCCGCCAGGGAGCAATAAAAGAATGCGGTCCAGTCGCAGCCAAACTGGATGCAGAAGCCACCGCAGGCAAAGCCGCCACCTATCGCCACCTGCCAGGGGGTGAAGCCACGTGGCGCATCGTGGATGTCATCGAGGGCCTTCTCATACTGTACGAGCGAGAAGTCCTCGCGGATGGCCGTCCAGGTGAGGCGGCTCACCTTGGCGATGGTGGCCAGGCTGATGCCGTGACGCTCGCAGCGCTGAAACTTCGTAAACGAGTGGAGTTCATCGCTGTAGTTGACCATGAGCACGTTCCAGTTGACATAGAGGTGTATGTAGCGCTCGTCCAGTCCCAGGAAGGCCATCGCACGCTTCATCGTCCGCAGGATGCGCGAGGTGTCGGCCGCACTCTCCATGAGCAAGCTCCCTGTGCGTAGCAGCAGGTCGAGCTTGTGGCAGAGTTCCGTTTCGGCCACTCCGCGCCGCCGCCTCGGCTCTTCTACTGCCGAGGGGCGCACTGAAGGGTTCTCTGTTTTGACGTTTCTCATTCGTTTATCCGAATACAAAGATCAGTATCTGAATCGTGACGATGCGCAGAAACATGGCGAAAGGATAGACCGTGGCGTAGCCCACGGCGGGCGCGTCAGCAGAGGTCTGCTCGCGGACGTAGGCCAAGGCTGCCGGATTGGTATGGGCACCAGCAAGCACACCAAGCATCGTGTAGTAGTTGATGTGGAAGACATAGCGGCCTATCAAACCACCAACCAGGATAGGCACCATCGTGATGGCGGCACCATAGGCAATCCACTGCGCGCCCTCACCCGTGGCAAGGGTTTGTACAAAGGGCGATCCCGTGCCCAGTCCGACACAAGCCAGGAAGATGCAGATACCCACCTCACGCAACATCAAGTTGGCCGAGATCGTATTATAGGTCACGAGGTTATATTTCGGGCCGAAGAAACCGATGAGGATGGCCACCACCAGCGGGCCGCCGGTGAGTCCCAGTCGCAGACTCTCATTGATACCGGGAAGGAAGAAGGGGATGTTGGCCACGATACAACCGAGCATGATACCAAGGAAAATAGGGATGAGGTTGGGCGCGTTGAGCCGCTTCATCTGGTTGCCAAGGAGTTTCTCCGTATGAGCAATAGCGAGCTCCGTACCCACCACCGTCACACGATCACCAAGCTGCAGTTTCAAATGCGGGGTAGCGATGAGGTCCACACCGTTGCGGTTCACTCGCGTGATATTCGTGCCAAGGCTCGTGCGGATACCCATCTGGCCGATGCTCTTGCCGTTGACACCCGGCTTCGTCACAAGGATGCGACGCGTGATCAGATCCTTGCCAAAGGTCTCGGGTGCCACCTCTACCTTTTCGCCGACAAGGGCCACGATGGCCTCCACGGCCGTAGGATGGGCCACCACCTGGAGCAGGTCGCCCTCGTTGACTACCGTCGCCCCGTTGACTACTTCACTCTTGCCACTGCCGTCGCTATGGATGATACGCGAGATCATGAAGTCGCGTTTCAGCACTTCGTGGATCTGGCGCACCGTGTCGCCAGCCACCATTTTGTTGGTCAGGCGCACGGAGAACGTATGGAGCGTCATCTCCTTCAAGTGGCCTGCGCCCATCTTAGCAGCGTCCTCCTCATGGTGTCTGTCGATGCGCAGGGCATAGCGGAGGATGACAAATGAGAGGATCACACCCAGCACACCCACAGGGTAGGCGATGGCATAGCCTGTGGCGATGGATGGGGCGTCAATGTGGCGCAGGTCGCTGAAAGCCTGCTGTGCCGCACCCAGTCCCGGGGTATTGGTCACGGCACCCGAGAGGATGCCGACGAGGGTCGTAGCGGATGTGCCAGAGAAGGAATAGACCACGAGGGTCGTCACAATACTCAATGCCACAACGACAATACTGAGGATATTGAGACTCTTGCCACCTCCACGGAAGGAGGAGAAAAAGCCCGGGCCCACCTCAAGGCCGATGGAATAGACGAAGAGTATCAAACCAAACTCCTTGAGGAAGTGGAGCAGATGCTCGTCGATGGTGATGGGAAGGTTGCCCATCAGCAGACCGATAAACAACACCCAGGCCAGCCCGAGCGAAACTCCGCGCACCCGAACCTTGCCCAAACACAGGCCGAGCGTGATCACCAGGGCCAGAATCATCACTGAGTGGGCCACGCCTCCTCCCCACAACTCGGGGAATCCGTAAAACAACTTTTCAAGTATTTCCATTTGTACTTTCTTATTTTGATTAATTTTCTCTGCCTTTCCGCAACGCCACACCTGTCTGAAGTGGCATCCGCGATTTTCGATTGCAAAGGTATAGACAATGACGAAAGCCGCAGATCATCGGCATTTAAAAAGCACAAATGCAGCTATAAGCATTTTCGATAAAGTGATTTCAGCTTGTTTTCTTTCCGTTTTACCATTATATATCAATAGGTTACGCGCTGATTATAGGCCGTCTCACTCTATTTTTTACCACCCCATATTCCTGCAGACTTTCATCCATACATCAGCCATCGCATTCTAAAAAACTGATAGCCGCATACAGATTTACTTTCTTTACTTGCAAATTCTTGATTCAAAAATCGAATGGAAACGGGTTAATTAGATGGTAAAAACGCAAAGCGGGGCACCACGATGGGTGCCCCGATAAATTTGATACATATATATATTGTGTCCAGTAAGTAGAGCCCGCAGTCGCTGCGGGTGTGCCGTTCCGCTACGGCAACTAATCGTGTTTCATATATTAATGAGGAGAAAAGGGGAAAAGTAACCCCTGTTTTGAGAAAAAAAACAAAAAAAGTTTGTTGAGATTTGGTTATGCGATTTTGTTTTCTACGGTTTTATCTTGAATACCAGCAGTTTAACGGGTCTTTTTCGTAAGTTCTCTTTTTTATTTCGTAGATGCTTTTTCTGCGCTTTTTGTTCGTGAAGCTATCAGTTTGGGTCATGAGCAAGGGGGTAGGGGATAGATGCAAAACGGTGGGAGACGCCCCCGACTTCACAGTCGACATTCGTCATCCCACCGATAGAATGAAATTCATAAAGGGAAACAGCTTACGAGATTTTCACAAACCTCAGTAAGCGTAAAAACCCCAAACGAAGTTATACTTCCAAGGTTGTTTCCTTGAAGTCAGAATGATGAGAAACCGATCGTAGCCCCGTTGGGGACAGGGCAAGTCTTTTGATAATACTGGAATCCAAACGACAGGCAACGACGCATGCGCTGTCCATTTCACCTACTTCGCCGACTGCGCTTTGATTTCCAAAGACCTTCCAAAACATCGAGAACTGACTTCTCCGGTTCAACTGGAATTGATAGTATGGTAAACTCTTTTACCATAAGGCTGGCTCTAAAATCAGACCGATAGACCTTTCACCCTCAATGGTTTCGAATGTCCCCGAACTAATTGTTAGAACCAGCCTTAACAAGCATTGGTTACTTGATATATACTTTCTTGACACTTCCGTCAGCATGACGGATCATATATATGTTGCCCTTGCAAGGAGCCTCGACCTTCTGGCCGCCGAGCGTATAGAACGTTGCGCCCTCGCTCATCAGCCTCTGGATGGAACCGATGCTGTTAGCCTCTGCCGCAGCCTTGGCATCAGCGAGCAGCTGCTCGATAGCAGTCTTGATAGTCTCCAGGTCGATGGTGCTATTCTCGTCGAGTTCCACGGCCTCATACAGAGCCTTCAGCTCATCCTTCTTCTTGTTGATGTCATACTGGATACTGGACTCCACACCGACAAACTGTGCGGCTACGATGGCGTAGTCCTTCTCGATAGTGGCCTTCACCTCGTCGAGGCGAGTCTGTACAGCGGCAATCTCGTCGCTCAGGCGCACATAAGCAGCCTCATTGGCTACGAGCTTCGCATCGGCGACCTTTGCATCAGCGAGAAGCTGCTCGACAGCAGCCTTGATGGCCTCCAGGTCGATGGTGCTATTCTCATCGAGCTCCACGGCCTCATACTGAGCCTGCAGCTCTGCCTTCTTCTGGTCGATATCACCCTGGATAGCGGCCTCGGCATCAGCAAACTGTGCGGCTACATTGACATAGTCCTTCTCGATGGTGGCCTTCACCTCGTCAAAACGAGCCTGCACGGCGGCAATCTCCTCTGTCAAACGCACATAGGCGGCCTCATTGGCTACGAGCTTCGCATTGGCAGCCTTCGCATCGGCGAGGAGCTGCTCGACAGCAGCCTTGATGGCCTCCAAGTCGATGGTGCTATTCTCGCTGAGTTTCACGGCTTTATACTGAGCCTGCAGCTCTGCCTTCTTCTGGTCGATATCGCCCTGGATAGCGGCCTCAGTATCAACAAACTGTGCGGATACATTGGCGTAGTCCTTCTCGATGGTGGCCTTCACCTCGTCAAAACGAGCCTGCACGGTAGCGACCTCCTCGGTCAAGCGAACATAAGCAGCCTCGTTGGCCAGTTTCTTCAGATGCTCTGCCTGGGCGGCAGCAGCATCCTCCAGATATTTGGCGATGGCCTCATTGACACCCTTCACGGCCTCGGCGTCCAGCGTAGAAGTCTCCGTGAGCGCACAGTCGGCGTTCTTGGCATCAAGGTCTGACTGGATGGCATCGATCTGAGCCTGAATGGTCTCCACCGTCCCAGCGTAGTTTCCGGCCACATCCGGGCACTCCTCGGCCACCTTTGCCTTGGCGTCGTCGAGAGCCTTCTGCAGGGTAGCCACTTCCTCGGTAAGGCGCGCATAGGCAGCCTCGTTGATGGCCTTGAGACTTGTCACTGTGACATGGGCGTCCGTGATGTCGAGTGAGTACTCCGTCGTCTCGTTGGCAGCAAGTACATTGGAGAATACGATGGCAGAGTTCTCGTCCGTCACAAAGTCCGGGTCGGCCACGACATTGAACGAGAAGATCACACCGTCGCCATCCTTGTAAGGCTGAATCTTGTCAATGGGCAGAGAGGAGAGCACGACACGCACGATGCCATTCTTCTCAATGGAAGAGATGGCGAAATTGCTTGACAAGCGCTCACTATACTGGAAATTCATTTTCCCGTTGCTCTTCTTCTCAATATGCAATCCCTCAGGCAGCGTGATGTCGGCCTGAAGACCGCAGAAATAAATATCGTTCTTCAGCACAACGTCCACCTTGTGGGTACCGCCAGGCTTGATAGAGAACGCCTGCTCGCCCGTGCAAAGACTTCCCACCATCGGCGTGATAGCCTGATAGGTGGGACAGTCGATAAGCACCTTTTTGCCCTGACGGTTGCCTCCACTGCAAGTGGAGAACAAGATCTGTGCATTATCGGCAGCAGAGAAGGTGGACTTTGCTCGAATCTGGAACGTACCCAGCGCACCCTCAGCTCCCTCTATGGGAGTGAAATCCTTGGTAAGGAGGGCAATGCGCCACTTCGCATCAGGCTGCTGGATCATCGTGGCAATGAAGCATTCACGGTCTATGCGCTCCTCGTTGATTTTGAAGCTACCCGGGACAATCTCGACCTGCGGGGACGTGAAGTCCATATCAAACTGCATCGCATAGATCACCTCGTCATTGACGAGGTTCACAGTGATCTCTTTCGTCTCGCCCGGCTTGATGGCAATAGGACCACCGTCGTTGAGCACAAGTCGGTTGCCAGCAAGGACAGAGAGCGTCCCGCTTATGGCCAAGACCATCATCAAGGCCATTCTTTTGAAACTTGTTGTAATCTTAAACATAACTATTTACGTTTAGAAGATGTATGTTGTCGTTGTTGTTATCAAAAATAGGCGCGGCTGTCACATACGTGGCTACCACGCCCTCGTAATTGAGAAAAAATTACCGATGTATATGATTATTTACCAGTAACCTTCTGGGTCTTGCCGTTGGCGTTGCGGACAATGTTGATGCCCTGCTTCACCTTATCCAGCAACTGACCGCCCACAGTATAGATCTTCTGCTTCAGGCTGCCCTCGGCCTCCATGCCGCTGATGCCGGTCGCATCACTGCCCGTGATGTACGTCTCACGGCCGTTGGCCTCGGCAAAGATAACCTTGTCGAGCGCCACCTTGTCGATGCTGCCGCCCTGCACGTCGAGGTAGAGGATGGCGGAGCCATTGGTGAAGCTGTTGTTCTCTATCGTAGAGATGACCACGCGGTGTACGCCGTCGATGTCCTTGGAGTAGAGTGCGTGACCGTTGGCACGGTTGCCCACGCTCTCACCCACTACCGTCATGCCTGCGGGCAGGATGATGTCCATCTGGCAAGCCACATAGTCCTTGCGGTTTTCGAGATTGATGGCGATGCGCTGTACGCCGTTGTTGTCTTCTGCCGAGACGGTGAGGTTTTCGGAACCCAACATCGGAGCGTTCAGAGTGCCACCCAGCGACGGCCAGAGACCATTGGTCACCTTGGCTGCAATGAGGGTCACATCAGCGATGGAGATCTTGCCGTCGCGGTTGACGTCGGCAGCGGCAAATACCTTGCCACCCTCCAGGGTCTCCGGATCGAGCACAGCGTTGAGCACGGTGAGGTAGTCGTCGGTCAGGACAACGCCGTCCTCGGTAACGTCGCCGAGCACATACGTATTCTCCTCGATGGAAGTTCTGAGAGCATTCATCGACTCGACCAAAGACTCAGACGTAGCAGCGACCAACTTCACACCATACTCCTCGTCCTTCGGATAATTGATCGGCTTTACCGCAGCTACGCTACCATCAGGATTCAGCCATGCATTTCCGTTGATGTCCTTCGTGGGAAGGATAAGGTCAATTTGGCCCATCTCGCCGAAAGCGAGATAATTGTCGAAGTTTTGCTGAGCGAGCTTCAAGTTATCAAACTGTTCGCGCAGCGCACCGTCCTCGTCATAGATCTTCGTTCCTGACTTATAGAACGACTTATCCATGTCGTAGAGAGCGCTGAGAACATTGAACTGATACACTTGCTTTGTCTCATACCAAGCTCCTAACACCTCTACCGTTTCAAGCTTTGCATAGGCATCTTTAAGGCTACCGTCCTTGTACGACTCCACCTGGCTGTCGGTCAGAATGGCCGACACAGGGCCTTCCTCCAGCGTCTTGGCAGCCTGCTCAAGGACGCCGCTGACCTCCTCGGCCTTCTCACTGGCCACATTGAAGAACAGCTTCTCGTAGTTCTCCATGTAGGACTTGCCGCGCTCAAACACGAACACCTCATTCCCTACCTGTTTCCAAGATGACTCTTCAAGCACTGTGGAGCTATGCTGGTAAGACGCTATCAGCTCCTTCACTCTGGTCTGCTCAGCCACCAAAGCGTCATAGGCGTCCTGAAGGTCCTTCATTGCCTTGGCGTGGGCAACATAGGGTTTGTTGGCCTCGATGATATCCATGCGGGTAGCACCCATGCGGTCTATCAACACGTTGAGGAGATGAATAACCTTCGTCTTGTAGGTCACGATCTCGTCGCCATAAGAGGTGATGAGGTTCTTCACGCCGTCGAGTTCCTCGCGGCAAGCGTCCAATGCAGACTTGTACTCCACCTTCACGGGCGCATATACTTGTTCGTAGGTCGTGTTGACACTACTGTATGTCGTCTCAGCCTGCGAAACCAGTGTACCCAAGCTGCTGGCTACACCATCGATCAGTTCGGCATTCACGAGCTTGATGAGACCCATGCGAGCCTGCGCCACCTTCTTCTCCAGAGCCAGCAAGCCAGCGTCTTTCTTCGCCTCTGCCGGGGTAGCGTTTTCATCAAACTCCTTGAGCAGATCGTCAAGTTCCTTGGCGAGGTTCTTGCAGTGCTCGTCATAGTATGCCTTGACCTCGTCAGCCGCCGTTCCCGTGAGGTTGTCCAAAGCCTCGCGCTTCTGGGTCTCGATGGCAACAATGTCGGCCTTGATTGCATCGACCTCGGCCTGGTTGGCTGCATTATAGATGCCGTCGATGCTGAGAATCTTGATGCTATGGCAGTCGTACCACTGCTTGTCCTCACCGATGATCAGTCCATAGACACGCTTGCTCATCTCCTGCGAGGCGTTCTGGCGTGTGAGGTCAGCCTGCCAACGCTTCACCTGATTAAATGCTGAAGCGATGTTGGCCTCGATACGGCTGCTTGCCACATTGAATGCACCATAATACTCCTGCGCAGTCTTGATGCGCTCCGTGACGGTATTGTAGTCGATGGTCAGCTGGTCGAAGTTCTTGATATTGGCATCGTATGCGTCGGCCTTGGCCTTGGCGCTGGTATAGACAGCACCTGCCTCTGCGTAGAAGGCGTTGATATAGCGCTGCAGATCAGCGATCTTGCCCGTGAACGTGCCGTCGGCAGCCTTGGCAGCCAATTCCGTGGCCGGAGTGAGGTATTTGGCGACGCGGTCCTTGTAAGACTTGAGATCGTCATCCTTGCCCTCATAGGCGAAGCCTTCCAGGGCGGCAAGCCACTTCTCGTTGTCGGCCTTGGCACCAGCATAGCGGTCGTCGCCCTCTGTCAGCGTGCCGTCCACACCGACATAGACACCCTCGTAAAGGGCTTTCCACTCGTTCTGTGCAGCCTGCTCCAGGTCTGCGACGAGCAAGTTGGGCACCATGCCAAAGAAGTTCCAGTCGGCATCGAGGTTGCTCACGAGCAACTGCGACTTCTTGTAGTCATCTGCGCTGACTCTGTCGTAGAACTCCTGTACATTTGCAAAGGCGTTGTCGCGCACGTTCTTGTCGAAGCCAGCCACCTTTTCCTTGGCGGGAGCGAGCTGGTTGTCGTTGAGGTTGGCAAGCATCTCCTCCAACTTGACTCTCACGGCCGTATTGACTGCCAAGTCGAGATCCTTCTTGTAAGCCTCGATCTGAGCCGTGTACTCCATGGCCTTCGCGGCATTGGCCTCGTCGATATCCCAAAGAGCGGGCGACGTGGTATTCGTAAAGGATGCTGCGGCCTCGTCCTTCAAGTTCTTGATGAGGGCGGCATACTTATAGATGTTCTCCTGGGCAGCGATGATGCTCTCCACATTGACCAGTTCCTTGAGCTCCTCGGTAGAGATGTTCTGATAGCCAGCAATCTGGGCCGTACCCTCACCATACTTGTCCTCCGTCTCCTGCACCTTGGCACAGAAAGTATTGTAGCGGATGAGGTTGTCTCCAGCGATGACAGCGTTGTAGTCGCCATTGCCCTCGATGAAGGCCTTCAAGCCGTCGAGTTCGATCTTGATGAAACGGTAAGCCTCGCTGACCGTCGAGTGGTTGGTAGTGGTCAGACCCTCGGCATAGTACTTCTCCACCAGCGCCTTCTGCTCCTTGATGCGCTTCAGGAGGTCGCCGAGCTGACTGAGATAGGGCTTCAGCGTCTCAGGACGGAGATCGGAAGCGTTGAACAAACCGTTCACCTCATCCCAAAGTGCCTGTCTCTTATTGAGTTCATCCACCTGGGTTATATAGTTGGTGTGGTCGTTATAAGCCTGCTTGGGAAGCATCTGGAGCACGTTGGAAAGATCCGTCATGCGTCTGACAATCCCCGTATTGAGCACCGGCTCATACTTATATGTGTAGCTATTATACTTTAAAGTTCCTGTCCAGGCCTTACCTGCCTTGTAGGCATCCTCGATGGCCTGCCTTATAGCCTCGCGCTCCTTGAAGTGCACGCCGTCGGGATAGGAGAGCAGGCCGAGGTAATAGGCTGCGTTGGTACCATCCGTAAATCGGTTGACATACTTCCAGGCCGCATTGAAAGCATTGGCGAAACCATAACAGTAGTCCATTTTATCTCTGCCATAATAATCATACCCCCACCAAATCATTATACCCTGCTCGGCAATGTTGCGCTTCAGCTCCTGGTAGGCATCATAGTTGGCCGTGGAGTCGGTGGCCATTTTCTTGAGCGCATTGGCCTCCAGCTGCAAGTCGTTGAGACGACTGGTGATGCCCTTGACGACATGGCCCTCGGCATCATAGCTATCCTTGCATGATTCCTGGAGGATCTCCTTGGCGCGCGCCGTAGCAGCCTCCGCCTTCAGTGCGTCGAGCTTGTTGGTTGTGGCCTGGATCTGTGGGTCGATGCTCTCGCCAGGTATCTTGAATGCGTTCTTTGCCTCCGTCAGCGTGCGGCTGACCAGCTCAGCACCCTTCGGGTAATAATAATACTGATTTCCGATGAAGTCGGTATAAGCTTGCCTCTCCGCATTGACATGTGCTTTTTGGGCGTCCACGCGCGTCAGCAGTTCGCTCAGAGCCTCGTTGATGGCGTCCACGTCACCCTTGATGACGCTCAACAAGGACATAGCCTCTACTGCGTTGTCCTCGGTGATATCGTCCTTGGTGGCTGCTACAGCCTGGATCTTGGCTTTCTGCGTATTGGTGCTGGCCTCGATATCATTGAGCTCCTGGAGCAACTCGTCATACTTCAGTCCGAGGTTGTCCTCCGTCCACGTCACATTGTAATACTCATAGGGCACGCCCTTGTACTGGTCGATGTCGGCCTTGATGGCATCGACGACTTTGCTGGCGGCATCATACATCGCCTTGGCAGCCTCTATCTTGGCAGTCTTGTCGGAATTGACCTTATCATTGGCGAAGGCATCATTGAGGGCTTGGGCGTCGGTGAGGATGGTCTCCTTGAGGATAACGGCCTGCAAAGCGGCAAGGTGCTCGGCATCGAGCTTCTCCTTGGCGGCACTAAAGTTGCCTTTCACACGGTCGATCTCTGCCCGGAGCTTGGTGATGCGCTCGCCGTAGGTCTTGCCTGTCACCTCCGTGGCCGGAGTGGCAACGACGAGCGTCTTCGGGCCGACGGTCTCACGCAGCGTGGCCAGTGCGTCCTCGTAGTCCTTGATGGCGGTGTTCACCACATCGTAGCGGTCCAGGGCAGCCGTGGCGTCATCCTGATATTTGCCGATGCCCATAGCAGCAGCATCTATCTGCTGCTGGAAGTCCGTGCGTGCGGTCTCTGTCAGCGTCTTCTCCTGATAGGCCTTCTCAACGGCTTCCTTGATCTGGTCGATGGTCTTCTGCAGGCCGGCAGCCGTCTTCTGGAAGTGGGCAGCCACATCATACGCATCACCCTTTGCGGCTGGCTTCATCTTGGCTACGGCAGCCTTGGCGTCGTCGAGTTGCTTCTGCAAGCCCGTCTCAGTGCCCAGTGCCTTGAGCAACTTCTGATAGTTCTCGTAGTTCTGGATGATGGCACCAGCATCGCTGCGCAAGCTATTGATCTTGGCCTGAATGGCATCGCGGTCGGCATCATAGCTGGCCGTGCGGATATTGTGGGGTGCCTTGTAGTCCTTGGCCACCTTGTCCTTGAGGGCATTGATAGCGGTACGGATCTCCTTGACGCGGTTGGCATACTTCTGGTTCACATCGTCGCTCTTCTCCAGATACTGGAAGTCGTCCTCCAGAGCGGAAAGGAGCTGGTCGGCGGCAGCCTTCTTGGCTTCGGCATCGACATGCTTGGCGAGATACTCGTCCTTCGTGGCATTGATGACCACCACCTGTGCTTCCTTCAGCGTGCGGAAGTTCTCCTCCAGCTCAGAAGCCTTCGTCTTGTCGGCATCGATAGTCTTGTACAGGTCGCTCACCTTCTTCCACGCTGAGCGCATGGCGTTGAGGGCCTCTTCGTTCCAGTCGGCATAGTTGCCGTCGTCCGGCATCTGGGTGTGTATCTCCTCCTGAGCGGCGTTGAAGACACGCAGACCGTCCTGATAGACGGCATAGATATTGATCCAAGCGGCATCAGAAACACCAATGTTGGCCTCCAACTCATTCAACATGCGGTTGAAGTTTTCCGTAAACTCAGCCGTTTTCAGTTCTTTGGCCTCACCAGCGTCGTACTTCTCCCGTGCCAGCGCTTTAAAGTCGTTGATGCTTTGCTGTATCTTGTTGTAGTCTGCCTGATAGGTAGCTCGGATTTCTTCGGCTACAGTATACCACGTCGAAGAGAAACTTCTAAACTGCCATTCAGCAGCCTCGTAGGCGTTCTGTGCACTAAAGTAGGCATTCTCGTTGTCGTTGGCTTTTTCTACGACCTTGGCCAGGGCAGCAATACCATCGGTCAGTGCACGAAGCTCGGGGCTGTTCTTTCCCTGCCAAAGGTGGTTCTTCACATAGACTTCATAATCACCCTTCTCAATGATGTCAAGCTGGCTGGCATAGTCGGCCACCTGCATCTCCAGGCTGGGCTTTCCGTCCTTGCCCTTCGTCCAAGCATCGGTTCTACGGAAGTAGTCGCTGGTACCGCTGACGATTTCGCCGAGCTGCGCACCGAGTTCCTTCACCGGAGCGGCGAAGTCAAAGATCAAAGTAAACTTGACACCAGAGAACTTGAATTCGCCCGGGGTCACGGCACGAACCTTGACCCTCACTTTCGCCGATGCGTCACCCTCAATGGTGAAGGCGACTTCGGGGGCATACTCCTTGCCCTTATAGACAACGACAATTTTGGCATTGTCGGTAAACGTGACACGCTGCAGCATGTACTTGCCAGGAGCCAGTTCTTTCTCGATGGAAACTTCCTTTCCTGTGGAGACGGTCACGGAGCCGTCTTCCGATACGGTCAAATCATCTCCCGTCCATGCAGTCTTGTCAATCACAACATCAGCGTCGGCCAATGCTGCAACGGGTGCGCCTGTGATGGCGAGGAGAGAAATCAGTACATCTTTTCTCATAATCTTATTTAATTGTACAAATTAATTATTTTCTTTTCTGTTGCTCTTCCCGTGTATATAATAAGGTAAAGAGACGTTGATAGACCACTTTTTGTCAGTGCAATCGTGTACAAAATTATACATAATCCATGGAGTCATGCGAAACCGCAATGGTCCTTTTCGTGAACCATCGTGTTTTTTTCGTGAATGAAAATACGCCACAAAGGGTGTCCCACATCTCACACTATGGGAAATGTCCATTCAATCCACGGATGGGGGGGTAAATCCACACCCCTTTCCTTCGTCAGGATCGAGGTCAGGGTCGTCGGGCTCATCCGACGGCAGCGTCGCATAAGAGCTACGCGCGTCCTGCATCAAGCTTTTGAGCGCTGGTTTCGATACATTGAGTACGACCACCTGCCCATTGGAGCCGTAGAGCGACACCGTCTGCTTGAGGGCATTCATGTGGAAGACCCGGTTCTTATTGATGATGTATTTCCGGCCCATCCTGATCAAATTGTTGTGGTCTGGAAACCTCGTCCGAATCTCCCGCTCTATCTCCCCGAGGCAGAAGGGCACCATGATCTTGTTGCCATACAGATTGTGTATTTCCGTGTAGTGGTCATCAGCCTCAAACAGCAAGGCATCATCAAGATTGAGCATATAAATCTCACCGCAAAGGATGAGACACATATTGCTTTTGTGTTCCATTTCGTTTACGTTGTTTATTTGTTAGTCCTAATTTCCGCAGCACTATGAGTTAGCATTTTTTATAAGTACCTGAGCAACAAAAAGTTGCTCAGGATTTTGCCATGTCAGATTTTTCACCTACCTTAGTGCTGCAAAAAGAAGTATAGCAAAATCTCCGAATGA
>OHMH01000132.1_pt1 | contig 48806 bp, 28 predicted proteins | sample 1569311 | NCBI WGS metagenome assembly OHMH01 (sample SAMEA3879503, study PRJEB24766) | human gut metagenome | biome: human-associated habitat; feature: feces | place: USA | collected 1985/1987
AGCAGGGTGTGCGGCCTGGAGGAGTTAGTGCGCCATCCCCAAGTACTTGCCGTGGGCGAAGCCGGGCTGGACAAGCTGGCAGATGCTCCGATGGATTTGCAGGTGGAAGTGTTCAGGTGCCAGGCATGTTTGGCAGAGGAAGTGGGAAAGCCGCTGGTGATTCATCTGGTGAAGGCGGTTGATGAACTGCTGAAGGTGAAGCGGGACTTGCGCCCGTCGAATCCGTGGATAATACATGGTTTCCGTGGCAAGGCGGCGCTGGTGGAGGAATATCTGAAACATGGCTTTTACCTTTCATTCGGGGAGAAATACCAGGAAGCAGCCTTGTGCCGGGTACCTGCCGACCGGCTGTTCATCGAAACGGATGAAAGCGAAGTTTCCATCGGGGAATTGTATGCACGCGCTGCCGAAGTGCGCGGCATCTCTCCCGAGGAGCTTGGAGAAACACTCCGGAGAAATGTCTGCAAAGTCTTTTTTAAACCCTAAGAGTTGTTTCTTCGAATAAAGAGTCGTATTTTTGCGCAGATTAAAATAGGAATCAAACAATTCATAGATAATCACTTAAATAATTAATCAGATAACTTAATCATTCGATGAATTTTGTAGAAGAATTAAGATGGCGTGGCATGCTCCACGATATGATGCCGGGTACGGAAGAACTTCTGGCTAAGGAACAAGTGACTGCATACATTGGTTTCGACCCTACTGCGGACTCTTTGCACATCGGGCACCTTTGCAGTGTGATGATTTTGCGTCACTTCCAGCGTTGCGGACACAAGCCGTTGGCACTGATTGGCGGTGCTACGGGTATGATTGGTGACCCTTCCGGAAAGTCTGCCGAACGCAATCTGCTTACGGAAGAGACGTTGCAGCGCAACCTGGCCGGTATGAAGGCCCAGCTCTCCAAGTTCCTGGATTTTGATTCGGATGCCCCCAACCGTGCCGAGTTGGTGAACAACTACGATTGGATGAAGAACTTCACTTTCCTCGATTTTGCCCGTGAAGTGGGTAAGCACATCACCGTAAACTATATGATGGCGAAAGATTCTGTAAAGAAGCGTCTGAACGGTGAGGCACGTGACGGTCTTTCCTTCACGGAATTCACCTACCAGCTGTTGCAGGGGTACGACTTCCTTCATCTGTATGAAACCAAAGGCTGCAAGCTCCAGATGGGTGGCAGCGACCAGTGGGGTAACATCACCACCGGTGCCGAACTGATTCGCCGTACGAACGGTGGGGAGGTATTTGCACTGACCAGCCCGCTGATTACGAAGGCCGACGGTGGCAAGTTCGGCAAGACAGAGTCCGGAAACATCTGGCTCGACCCGCGCTACACTTCTCCATATAAGTTCTACCAGTTCTGGCTGAACGTGAGCGACGAGGATGCCAAACGCTACATCAAGATATTCACCGCACTGTCCAAGGAAGAGATTGACGCTCTGACGGCCGAGCACGACGTTGCTCCCCACTTGCGCGTCCTTCAGAAGTGTCTGGCGAAGGAAGTGACTATCATGGTTCACTCCGAAGAGGACTATAATGCCGCCGTGGATGCATCCAACATCTTGTTTGGCAATGCAACTTCGGATGCACTGAAGAAGTTGGACGAAGATACGCTGCTGGCTGTGTTCGAGGGTGTTCCCCAGTTCGAAATATCCCGTGATGTACTGGCTACCGGTGTGAAGGCGGTGGATTTGTTCGTGGATAATGCTGCTGTATTCGCTTCCAAGGGCGAGATGCGTAAGCTGGTGCAAGGCGGTGGCGTTTCTCTGAATAAGGAGAAACTGGCTGCTTTCGACCAGGTGATTACGACAGCCGACCTGCTGGACGAAAAATACCTGCTGGTACAGCGCGGCAAGAAGAATTACTATCTGATTATCGCCAAATAGCGGTATCCTAAAGAGAAGTAATTAAGGAAATAATGCTTCGGCAGTAAAAATAGCCCCGAAATATTTGGATATTTCGGGGCTTCCTTTTATCTTTGCACCGCTTTTTAACAGAAAGCCCTATGTTTGGACTATGGTGTAATGGTAGCACAACAGGTTTTGGTTCTGTTTGTCCAGGTTCGAATCCTGGTAGTCCAACTACGATACAGCTAATTGCAGCTAAAAACCCACTAAAATCGCAAGTTTTAGTGGGTTTTTTTGTTATTCTTTCCCCCTCTTGTTGGCACTATAGGTATAGATTTTTTCTTTTTACGAATCTTTGAACGATATTGCTATATAATTGACACAAATTTATACGGTTTCTCCATTTTCTTTTGTTACATTTGCATCGTGTACGCAAACGATGTGTATTTGATGGCTGAAGTTATAACCTATTAAATGTAGTGCAATCATGAAAACGAACTATGAAATTCGCTATGCTGAGCATCCCGATGATGTGAAAAGCTACGATACGAAAAGCATTCGCTGCGATTTCCTTATAGGGAAGGCATTCTCCCAAAATAAAGTTTCCATTGAGTATAAACTACTTGCAAATCGTACATAAATAGAATATCACTTATTTAAACTTAATAATTTAACGTTATGAATCCGTATTTGAATTTTTCTTTGGAAGGTAAAGTAGCCCTTGTTACAGGTGCTTCTTATGGTATCGGTTTTGCTATCGCTTCAGCTTTTGCAGAGCAAGGAGCAACTATCTGTTTCAACGATATCAACCAGGAGTTGGTAGACAAAGGCTTGGCTGCCTATACTGAAAAGGGTATCAAGGCACGCGGTTATGTATGTGATGTGACAGACGAACCTGCTGTTCAGGCCATGGTAGCCCAGATTGAAAAGGAAGTAGGCTCTGTTGATATCCTCGTAAACAATGCCGGCATCATCCGCCGTGTTCCTATGCACGAGATGGAGGCTGCTGACTTCCGTCGTGTAATCGATATCGACCTCAATGCTCCGTTCATCGTATCAAAGGCTGTTCTGCCTGCCATGATGAAGAAGGGCCACGGTAAAATTATCAATATCTGCTCTATGATGTCCGAACTGGGTCGTGAGACTGTGTCGGCCTATGCCGCTGCCAAGGGTGGCTTGAAGATGCTGACTCGCAACATCTGCTCTGAATATGGTGAATATAACATCCAATGTAACGGTATCGGTCCGGGTTACATCGCTACCCCGCAGACTGCTCCGCTGCGTGAAAAGCAGGCCGACGGTAGCCGTCACCCGTTCGACTCGTTCATCTGCGCCAAGACTCCGGCCGGCCGTTGGCTGGATCCGGAAGAATTGACCGGTCCTGCTGTGTTCCTGGCATCGGAAGCCTCTAATGCGGTAAACGGTCACATCCTCTATGTAGACGGAGGTATCTTGGCTTATATCGGAAAGCAACCGAAATAAATTTAAGGATAATTGAGAAGGTGATAAAGTGGCAGGATAATGTCACTTGTCACCTTTTTCTTTTGGGCGCGGATTACGCGGATTTCGCGGAAAGGATAAGGAAAATCCGTATAATCCGCGAAATCCGCGCCTAAAAGAAAGTTATACAACTGATTAGGAAAAAGCAATGATTATATGAGAAACTTTCTTTTATTATGTATGGCGGCCCTCTGCTGTCTTGCTTGCAACGATAGCAAGATAGTGACTGTTACGGTAACCAATCCGTTAGCGATGGACCGTTCCGATGAGATGGTAGAGGTGTCCATGACCGAAATCTCAAACCTTCTGAATCTGGCAGACACCGCACAGATTGTGGTTCTGAATGTCGAAGGGGAGCAGGTGCCTTACCAAGTGACCTACGATGACAAATTAATCTTCCCTGCGACGGTAGCTGCCAATGCATCGGCTGCATATACCGTCCAGGCCGGTACTCCCGTCGATGTGGAGGTAAGGGCTTGTGGGCGGCAGTATCCCGAACGTCTGGACGACATGGCCTGGGAGAACGACTTGGTAGGCTTCCGTGCCTACGGTCCTGCATTGCAGGCAAGGGGTGAACGCGGTTTCGGCTACGACTTGTTTACGAAGCGAGGCACTGCTGCACCGGTACTGGAAGACATGTATGCCAAGGAACTGGATGCAGACTCCTGGAAGCAGGTTAATGAATTGCGCAAGACAGACCCGAAGGCAGCCGATGAGCTGGTACGCACATTCTCCTATCATATAGACCACGGTTATGGCATGGACTGCTATGCAGTAGGCCCAACATTGGGAGCCGGAGTGTCTGCATTGATGGTGAATGATACCATTATCTATCCGTGGTGCTACAAGACGCAGGAGGTGCTGGACAACGGTCCGTTGCGCTTCACCGTGAAGCTGGAGTTCAATCCGTTGGCTGTGAAAGGGGATACTGCGGTGGTGGAAACGCGTCTGATTACGCTGGATGCCGGTTCTCATCTGAACCGTACTGCCGTTTCGTATAGCAATCTAAAGGAATCTTTGCCCATTGTTACCGGTATTGTGCTGCACGAACCGGACGGTGCTGTGGTGGCTGATGCCGCCGGTGGCTATATGACGTATGTAGACCCCACTACCGGACCGGATAATGGCAAGATATTTATGGGGGCCGCTTTCCCTGCCGTTGTGAAGGAAGCCAAAACCGTGCTTTTCCCCATAGAGGAGAAGAAGATGCGTAACAATGCGGACGGTCATGTACTGGTTGTCAGCGACTATGAGCCGGGCGCTGACTACGTGTATTACTGGGGCTTTGCCTGGGACCGCGCAGACATCAAGACTGCTGAAGCCTGGAACCGATACATGGCTGATTTTGCACAGAAGGTGCGCAATCCGATGACGGTGAGTATCCGCTAAGTTGATTTTCTTCCTTTTCAGACGGAGAAGCTTGAGAAGCTGGAGGCTTGTAACTGTCCGGACGAATGACAAGTGTTCTCAGAATAAGCTCTTCCCCTTGTAGACAAGTTCTGCAACGTTTTTGGCCTCCAGTTTTTCCATCAGGCGCTTCCGGTAAGTCTGTATTGTATTGATGCTGAGAAATAGTAATTGGGATATTTCAGAAGTGCTCAGTCCTTGCGAGAGATAGGCGAGCACTTCTTTTTCACGTCTCGACAATTCGGGAAGTGCATGTGGTAGGGTGTTTTGTTTTTCCTTGTCCAGTTCGCTGAAAACATTGCTGAAGTATCTGGTTCCGTTTTTCAGTGTACTGATGGCGTCTCTCAATTCGCTGGTGCTGGCATTTTTTGAAACAGCTCCGTTGATGTTTAGGGTGGATAATTTGGCTATGATCCAAGGTTCTTCATGCATGGTATAGATTAAAATGCCGCATTTGGGTATCTGGCTGTGAAGGTGGGATATGAGTTGGAATCCATTCATATCCGGTAGTTCAAGGTCAATGATGCAAAGGTCGAATCTCTCTTTGAGGGTCAGTTGTTCCACGTCTTTTGCACAAGTGGCTCCTTTGCACGTCACTCCTTCGAGTTGCGAGGCCAATGCGATGATGCCTTCAGCAACAATCGGGTGGTCGTCTATTACCAGTATTCTGTATGTTTCTTTGTTTGGTTTCATTCGTTTATGTTAAGCAGTAGGGTGAAAACGTTGTTTTCTGTTGACGAGCATACATTGGCGGTAGCGTTGATGGCTCTGATACGGTCGTTTACGGTGCGCAATCCTATGCCGTCATTGTTGTTTGTTGCTGTTTGTTGCTTGTTTGCATTCTTACCGTTGTCTGTAATTTGCAGGGTATATTTATTTTCATTGTCGGCACGGAGACTGATGACTATATGACTGGCTGAGGCATGTTTCACGATGTTCATGGTGAGCTCTTGTACGATGCGGTACAGCTCATAAGCGGTTTCATTGGGAAGATGGCGTGATGCGTTGTTCTCCGTTGGATGATAGCTGACCTCTATGCCGGTGTTCTCGGTCAGTTTGGCAGCATAACGGTCGAGTATCTGGTCTAGACTGAGATGCTCGAATTCGGGAGGCATCAGTTCGTGTGAGATATTCCGCACGTTGTTTCTCAGTTTGCTGACGAGTGAGGCCAGTTCCTGCTCATTCCCTTTGCCGGCAGAAGTTTCTATCTTCATTTGCAGCCCCAGCAGGTCGTTGGCTATACCGTCATGCAGTTCCTTGGCAAAATATTTGCATTCCTCTTCCAACCCTTCAATGTAGCGGCGTGCCGAGTTCAGTTCGTTTTCTTGCTTTAGCAGTTCAATCTTCTTTTCGGCCATTCGTTTCTTGTGGCGGAGCGTCAACAAAGTAATGAGAGCAAGACCAGACAGAAGGGCTACAGCAATGGAGGCTTTTAGCAGGAAGGCTTGGTGTTCCAGTTGTTCTTGTTGCAGGTGGGCTATCTCCAATTCCTTTTCTTGTGTGTGATATTTCACGTTGAATTCTGCCATTTGTTGCGTCAGATTGTGCTGTGCCAGCGTATCAGTCCACATGCGGGCACTATCCATATAGGTGTAGGCCAGTTTGGGGTTTCCCAAGGCATCGTAGCATCGTGCCATTTGTGTAAATAATGTTTTGGGCTCGGTACCGGTTTTCCGGTTACGCAGCCAGTGGAAGTCCTTCAAGGCGCGGGCATAGTTTTTGCGGTTTGTTTCGGTGGCTGCCCTCGATTGTATGAATCCTATGGCAGCGATGGAGTTGGATGGTACCCGTTGTAGTAGTTTGTTCCCCAATTTCAAGTAGTGGTCTATGGAATCGGGTTGTTCTTTTCGTTCAAAGAGTCTCAGCATGCCGGGCAGGCAGCGTATCTTCCATAGGTCTTCGTTTCCCTCTCCGTGGCAGGCAATGTTCCAGGCTTTGCGGTTGGATTTTTCAGCATCATCCAGCTTGTTCAGTTCAGCCTTTATGGTTGCCCTGATTTGCCAGGTGGTGAAGGCTACGAATGGGTCTTCGGTTCTGGCGGCATGTTCGGCGGCCATGTCGGTATACTTTTCGGCTTCGTCCAGCTGCCTGATATTGAAGTATAGGATGGACACATTGTTGCAGATGTGGGCTATCCAGCTTTCGTCCCCATATTGCAAGGCACTGTCCAGTGCTTTATTGTAATAGTAGAGTGTAGAGTCATTCATTTGGTGCTGACGGTAGAGGAGGCCCAAATCGTTGTATACGCTGATGTGCTTTTCCAAATCATCTATCTGCGGCAGGTAGGGGAGCACATTTTTTTTCATGGCAAAGGCTTCTTCTGTCTTTCCCACATAGACCAGCAGTGTGGCTTGTTCGTTCAGCAAGATGGGATACATGAAGGAGTGCTTTACGTTCCGGGTGGCAAAGGCGCTGTCGAAGCTACGTTGCGCTTCATCGTAGTGTCCTTCTTCCATGAGATTGGCTGCCCGGTTGTAGAAGTGTGCCAACAGAGTGTCTGTTGGTATTTCTCCGGCGTGAAGCAGGATAGTGGTTAAAGAAAAGAGGAGTGATAATAGCTTAGTATGGCGTACCCTCATATCGGTATATTTTAGTGGAATTCAATCTGTGCTTAGTTGTTGCAAATATACGTCTTATTCATTTTGCTTTTTATTGGAGATGCTGAATTTTTTCTGTATGTGGCTGAAAAATCACCTTTTTCAGTGACAAGGAGTGAAAGGAAAAGTTTATTACTTTGCAAAAAATATTAAGCTTTGTCTGGGAATGATAAATGGCCAAAAGTATCTGTCCGGGTTTGAATGGCAGAGTCTTGTTGTCGTGAGATACGGACGGCATTCCTTATACTTTTGTTATTATGGATTTTCCTTAGAGGGATGGGGATAAAACAAGATTTGTAACTTATGAAAATGTTTAAAATGATGGCTGCCTCCATGTTGGGTGTGGCGTTGTGCTTGGGATTCACTGCTTGCAGTGACGATGACGAAAATGAGAATGGTGAGGGTGGCGAAAACACCGCCACTGTGGTCAATCCTTCGCAAGTGTTTACGGGAGGGCTTCCGAAGTCGGTTTCGGGCATGGCGATTTCTCACAATGAAGAAGGGCTGGTGACGAACATTACAACTGAGGATGGGGATAAAGCCGTCTTTGAGTACTTTCCCGCTACTACAAAGGCAGATGTTGCAAAGGACCGAGCAAGAATCACCGTGACGGATGAAGAGGGCGATGTTACAGAACTGAACTTGCAGCTCAACAGCGATGGTTATGTGGAATTTTGCAACTCAATAGACCACGCTGGTACTCCCGATGCCGATGAGTTTACTTGGGAGATGGAATACGACACTGAAGGCCATCTGGTTGTAATGAAACGCTCTGAAAGCGATGGTGAAATAACGAACATCACCTATAAGGATGGAGATGTGGTGAAGACTTCCACACGTTATGTAGCTAGTGGGGATCTCAATGGTGACGGAATTATCGACAGCAATGACGAGTGGGAGTATAGTGCTGCCATAGACTATACGACGGATAATATAACAGCTCCTATCGAGAATAAGGGCTGCCTGATGTTGTTTGATGAAATACTGGATGTGGATATGGACGAGATGATATATGCCTATTATGGAGGCATGCTTGGTAAGGCTACGAAACATCTGCCGCTTGTAGGGCATTATACATACAATGGCGAGGACTCTGTGTCCGATATGTATTTTACATGGACATTGAATTCCGACAGTTATCCTACGGAACTGGTTGTAAAAGACCAGTGGGATGAATACAGATGTACATTTACTTGGTAATTATAAAACATCTGTTTATTCTTGTGGAACAGGACATGAGCCTATAAAATGTAAGGGGTTGCCTTTTGCCGAGACAACCCCTTCTTATTTTATGTGGAATTTATTGTGACAGCAGATGTTGGTAACTTTCTGCTGTTTCAAGTTTATAATACTTTGAATTCATATCCCTCTTCCTTCAGGAAGTCAATGGCGCGCGGCAATGCGTACTGCAGGTTTCCGTTGCACCAGGATTTCAAGGAATCGTGGAAGGTGATGATGGAGCCGTTGCGGGCGTAGCGCATCACGTTGGCTAGCACTTGCGGACCGCGCAGCTTCTTGCTGTAGTCGCGGGTCACGAGGTCCCACATCACAATCTTGTAGGTTCGTTTCAGCGTGAGATACTGGTTGGCGAACATATGGCCGTGGGGAGGGCGGAACAAGAGAGGGTAGAGAACCTTCTCCACATTGCAATTGATGTCCCCACCCATTTCCATGAAAATCTTCGCCTGTTCGGTATTTCCCAGATAATTCTTGGCCGTGTATTCAAATCCACGGATATGGTTGAAGGTGTGGTTACCGATGCGGTGCCCACGCTCAACGACCATCCGGAATTCGTCTGGATGCTTCCGTATGTTGTCACCTACCATGAAGAAGGTGGCTTTGATGTTGTGCTTATCCAGCAGGTCGAGCACCCAGGGAGTTACTTCGGGGATAGGGCCATCGTCGAAAGTCAGATAAACGGCTTTTTCATTGGGGTCCATCCTCCAGACTGCACCGGGATATAGTTTGCGAAAAAACTCAGGAGGTTGTTCTATAAACACGTGATTAAGGATTAAGGGATTAGGGATTTTAAGGATTAGGGGTTAAGGATTAGGGGTTAATGATTAGTGATGAACTGCACAGGCTAATCCCTAATCCTTTAATCCCTAATCCTTATTCTCACTCCTTCATTCTGTCCACATACATATTATACAGTTCTTCCACCTTCGGCTCGTAGATTTCGGCGAGCTTGGAGTTGTACTTCTTCATGGCCTTCACCTCGGCATCGAGTACAGCCCAGTGGTATTCAAACTCACGGGTAGAAATCATGAAGCGGTTGTCGTCCAGGCTCAGATACCAGGTCAAGTACTCTACAGCCTTGTCAGCAAGGGCTTTCATTATCTCGTCCGCCTTGGCGGTTTCGCCCAGTTGGTAGTAGGCTTCTGCCATCTGTACGGCACCGTTCTGCCAGTCGTAAGGCACGTTGTAGGCGGGAATCATCTTTTCGGCATAGTCCAGGGCGGCTTTTGCCTTGTCTTTCTTGCCCTCACGCATCAGCTGCTGCACGAGTTGGGAGAAGATGCGACGGTGAGAGTGACACATGCGCATGGCGTTCTCGTCGATATAGATGCCCGGCTTGTCGATGCCACCGAACTTGAACTTGTTCATCAGGTTGTCGTACATCTTTTCGGAGTCTATTGTCACGCCCGTCTTACTGGTGTCGAACGGAGTGAAACGATAGGCAAGACCTTCCTGAACGAAGTGGTTCTCCATGTTCAACTGGTTCTCCCTGCCTACGCTGACAGCGATATAGATGGGGCGTTCCCAGTTGGCCTCGCTCAGCATCTCGAGCATCATCAACTCGCTCTTGTAGAGGGCGCGTTTGCCTTTCAGCGAAATGTGCATGTAGTCGGGGATTGAGTCGCCCGGTATCATCATGCCGCTGCGGCACACGGCTTCCTTGTCTACCTTGATGACGATGCTATCGGTAGGAATCACCTTCAAGTCCTGATTCTTGTTGCGCACCCAGTTCTTGAGGATATTCTTTAGCTCATACGGGTTGTCACCGAATTCTTTCTTTACATTGACCAGTGCTTCGGGATTACCGTCCAGTGCCTGCTTCTCGGCTTCGGCATAGAGCTGGTCGATGCTTTTCTTGTACTCAGGCTGGATGGGGACGTATTCGTTGGTGCCTTCTACGTACTCCATACGGTCCCACGTGATGGGGAGAGAAGGACTGTCGTAGGCGGGGCGCTTCATCTGGTCGATGTACCAATCGGTCTGCAGGTACGAGAGGTTGCAGGTGCGGGCGTCGGTACGGAAACCTTCGGTCTCCTGGTTGTACCAGAGGGGGAAGGTATCGTTGTCACCGTTGGTATAGATAATCGGATTGCCGCTTTCTTGCAGGGACATCAGGTAGTTCTGGCCGAAGTCGCGTGCCATGTAGCGGTCGCTGCGGTCGTGGTCGTCCCAAGTCTGGCTTGCCATCTGCACGGGGACAAAGAGGCAGGCTACGGAAACGATGGCGGCAGCAGGCAGTTCCTTCATCTTGGCATAGTCTTGAAGCAGACGGACGAGTCCTGCCACACCCATACCAATCCAGATGGCGAAGGCGTAGAACGAACCGGCGTAGGCATAGTCACGTTCGCGCGGTTGGCTCGGAGTCTGGTTCAGGTAGAGCACGATGGCAATACCGGTCATGAAGAAGAGGAAGAAGACCACCCAGAATTGCTGGATGCCTTTCTGCCCACGGTAGGCTTGCCATAGCAGGCCGATGATACCCAGCAGCAGGGGCAGGCAGTAGAATACGTTGTGTCCCTTGTTGTCTTTCAGTTCCTGAGGCAAGAGGCTCTGGTCGCCCACCAGCCAGTTGTCGATGAACGGGATACCGGTAATCCAGTTGCCGTGTTCAATTTCTCCGCTGCCTTGTATGTCGTTCTGGCGTCCGGCGAAGTTCCACATGAAGTAGCGCCAGTACATCCAGTTGAGCTGGTAGGAGAAGAAGAACTTGATGTTTTCCCACTGTGTGGGCATGTTTACCATAATCATGTTGCCGCATTTGTCATAGGGCACATCGTAACCCTTGATGTCCTGCCAGGCATGGTATTGTTGTGTATGGGCACTGCTGTACATACGCGGGAACAGCATGTTCTGGGCGTATTCGTACTCAATGCGTCCGGGGATTTCGATGTACGAATCCTTTTCGTCGGGCGTAGCTTTCTCCTTGCGGATGAACTTCGTGCCGTTGTACTTGATGCGCGGTTCGCAGTAACCGTCTTTCACGTCCAGTGCCACTTGCGAGGAGAAGGCAGGGCCATAGAACAGCGGGCGTGTGCCATACTGCTCGCGTCCCAGGTATTCGCCCAGTGTGAAGATGTCTTCCGGAGAGTTCTGGTCCATCGGCGTGTTGGCGGTGGAGCGGATGACGATAAGTGCATACGAGGAATATCCGATGACAATCATCATGGTGCAGAGCAGCGAGGTGTTCAGCGTGCGTGCCGATACGCGGAATTTCTCTTTGACGGCTGCCTGCGTCTTCGGACGGAGGTAGAGCCACAATGCGGCAATGACAATGACACCGATAACTACCGAGCTGGTACCGTGTCCGTAGAACGGGATACCCAGCATGGCGATGGTGAGTATGAACGAGAGTGCCATACGTGCCTTGTTGCGTTCGGTATAGCTTTCGTAGATACCCCAGATGAGGCAGGCTGCCAACAGGATGATATATACGATGACACCCGTGTTGAAGGACATGCCCAGCGTGTTGACGAAGAGCAGTTCGAACCAGCCGCCCACTTTCACGATACCCGGCACGATGCCGTAGAGTACGGCTGCTACCAGTATGCCCGAAGCGAGCAATGCCAGCAGGGAGCCTCGGGCATTGGCGTTGGGTACTTTCTTGTAGTAGTATACCAGTACGATGGCGGGCAGGCAGAGCAGGTTCAGCAAGTGCACGCCGATACTCAGACCGGTCAGGTAGGCGATGAGAATCAGCCAGCGGTCACTGTGAGGCTCGTTGGCGACGTCTTCCCACTTCAGTATGAGCCAGAATACGACGGCAGTGAACAGTGAGGAGAAGGCATACACCTCGCCTTCCACAGCGCTGAACCAGAAGGTATCGCTGAACGTGTAGGCAAGTGCGCCCACCAGACCGCTACCCATGATGGTGACCATCTGTCCGCGTGTGATATTGTTTTCGTCTGTCATCACAAGTTTGCGTACCAGGTGCGTGATGCTCCAGAAAAGGAACAGGATACATGCGCCGCTCATCAGCGCGCTCATGTAGTTCACCATCTTGGCAACGGTGGAGGCATCGGAAGCAAATTGTGAGAATAGGTTGGCTACCAGCATGAAGAACGGTGCGCCGGGCGGGTGTCCTACTTCCAGCTTATAGCCGGTGGTGATGAACTCCGGGCAGTCCCAAAAGCTTGCAGTAGGTTCGATGGTCATGCAGTAGACCGTCGCTGCAATGAGGAAGGTAATCCAGCCTACAAGGTTGTTTACGGTTTTGTACTGTTTCATTCAGATGAAATTCGTTATTATGTAATTTTCTTGTTATCAGTTGCTTAATTGCTGATTGACAGACGCTGGCGTCTGTCGTGTCAGAGTCTGGTGTTTGTCACGTCAGACACCGGTGTCTGTCGCGCTGAAGTCCAGTGTCTGTTGCGGCAGGCAATATTGTCTGCTTCGGCAGGACGTGGATGTATGGTACACAACGCGGCAAAGATAATAAATTCAATTCTAAATAAGTGACAGTAAGGTGGATTATTAGGATAGGTTAAGGGATTTGGGGATGCGGAAAGGAAGCATCCGCCTTGCCTGGTTGAATGAATCTTTCGTTTATAACCGGAAATTATGAGAAGCTGTTTGTTTCGCTTGATGACTTCTGCCTGCCGTCTAATGAAGGAATGCGGCATGTGTGGGCGTGGGAACTGTATGGGTTGTTGTAAAAGGCGCTGAAAGATAGCAATGTCCTTGTATTCTTGACAAAAAGTAATGCTTTTGCCCGTTTCCCTGCCACACATGGTTTTGCAGAAGAACGGATTTGGGATATGTTGTGGATATTCGGTTCATAAAGATGCGTTCTTCTTGCATATTCTTCCGCTTTTGTGGGACTTTTATGCAGAAATTGGCTACACCTTTAAGCTAAAAAGAGTATGCCGTTTTACTAAAAGGGGAGTTACGTTTTAGTAAAACGGCAACTCTGTTTTAGTAAAACGTTCTTTTGCTTTTACCTTTTCGGTGTATCAGGGCTTTCGGAGAGGTGATTCTGAATTATTAGAAGGATGTTTGTTTTGGTATAATGCTTATAGCCTGCTGTTTACGACTTTCCGCTCTTGTATTTCCTTCTGCGTGGGTGACGGGACGGAAATACGCGATTTTCGCGCGATAGAAAATACAAAGTGTCAGAATGACAAAAAGAGAGTGGAAGCTCTTTCAAGTGCTGAAGTATCGTCTTTTGGCATACTGCTATCAAAAAAACACCCAATCTTTTTCTTGTTTTCATTCTTTATCTTTAAATTTGCGAAAGAAGCAAGGAAGTGTCCTTGGTTTCCATGTTTTTGTGAAATGATATTGTAAGAAGCGTTGTGCTTCATTCTTGTCTTTGAGAACCTGAGAAATTTTCGAGAACAAACAAGGATGGCACAGATGGTTCCTACGCTGGTTTCGGCGTGGGTCTGCTGTCTGTTCATCTGTTTGTTCGGGTTTTCTCAGGACCTTCAAAGACGATGGATAGCACGCAGTTCCACGCTGTCTTTTTTTATATTCTCGGAGGAACGCGGGGACTAATACTATCTGGTTATGATTCTATTTAAAGTGAATTCTAAAAGTTCCAATTTTTGCAATTGGTTTATAAAAAATGCGTTCCAATTTTTAGGTATTGCCGCATTGGCCGGATTTACCTTGCTGCCTATTTCATCATGCAGCGACGATTACGATGACAGTGAAATCAAAGACCGTCTGGACAAGGTGGAGGACAAAGTGACCGAACTTGAGGAATGGTGCTCCACTGTCAACAATGAAATTGCTTCATTGAAAAGATTGATAACGGCTTTGGAAAACAATGACTATGTAACCGGGGTGGAAACTCTTGAAAACGGATACAAGATAACCTTCTCCAAAAGTGGGAGTATCACTATTCATAACGGTAAAGATGGAGCTGACGGGGAAGATGGAAAGGATGGTTATACTCCCATTATCGGTGTGGACAAATATTCTGACGGTCTCTACTATTGGACCATTCAGGTGGAAGACGGGAAAACTGTCTGGTTGACTGATGCGGATGGTGATATGATACGCACTACCGGAGACGACGGTAAGGATGGAGAGGACGGTGAAGATGGAAACGACGGTCTGACACCTCATATCGGAAAAAATGGCAATTGGTGGATAGGTACAACAGACACGGGAATAAAAGCCCGAGGTGAAACCGGCAATGACGGCCTGACTCCATATGTCGGTGGCAATGGTAACTGGTGGATTGGGGATATTGATACGGGGGTGAAAGCCCAAGGTGAAACCGGTAATGATGCTCCTACTCCGATGATTAAAACCGGTGCGGATTTGGGAAATGGTTATATTAGAGATGCTGTATATCTTTCTGTGGACAATGGCGAAAACTGGATTGAAATTTCCGGAGACAAAGGGGAGCAGGGGGATTCTTTTTTTAAGGGTATAGACATTTCCAATGAAGACTACGTCATTTTTACATTGAAAAATGGGGCACCTATTAAGATAGCCAAATGGTCAGCTATCAATCAGGACCCGGTTCCAACAGGAATAATTATTTTAGATTACTCTCCGGCAACCATTGTCAAAGGCGACCGAATCAAAGTTAAATTACGTATAAATCCAAGTGGATTCAAGGTCACTAAAGAAAACATAGAACTTGATGCATGGTACAGTGATACTTACTTTCTTGAAGATGGAAAAAGCCAAACCCGTGCCTCTTATGTTACTCCATCGGACTATTATGAATTGGTAAATATAGAGCCGGACAAAAACGAAAAGGATGAAGAGCTTGAAGGTCAATGGATTGCTACTATACAGTCCAAAGGGACTGGAAATTATCGAAATCTGTCTGAATTATCATTTGTTGTTAATTATACAGATATGAAGGGAAATATTCAACAAGTTAGTTGCCTTTACTCAATACCAATTGAAACTGTTCCAACGGTGAATGAAGGAGTTGCATTCAGTTATTCAAAGGTACAAACGATTTATGCTGAGGAAAATACTGCAAATCCATATATTGTATTTATTGACCCTCATACTTACAGAAATAGCCAAAACAAAGTATGGCGCTATAAATGGGATTTCATAACGCATGTAGATACTGAACAGAATGACGAAGAACTGACAGCCGATATAGCTTCCTTATATGATGGACATTACATATCTTTTATGCCGAATTTGAACAATGCGATATGGGAGGGTGTAAAAGATAATATTGCTAAAAAAGCGTCCTCTTTAGTAAATATAAAGTTAATGGATTCTGCAGGTAACCATAAAGAACTTGAATTACCTATTACTTATTGTCCCAGTGATATAGAATTAAAGCTAAATTTGTCTGCTACAGAAGTTAATAAATATCTAAACGGTAGTTATTTTATAAATATAGGAAAGGAACTGGAGGAATATGGACTGACTCAAGATTTCATGTCTAATTTGAGTATAACAGCACTTTTTGGAGGGCTGGAAGTGGGATGGTGGGATGAATTTCCATTACTTATAGACGGTTGGGAAATAATTAATGAAAACAAAGAATTTGAACCGGTTGCAGAAGCTTGGGTCACAGATGAGGTGAATGCTGGTATGGAAACTCCTGAAGATGAAATAGCAACTGTGTCAATAGACGTTACAAGTACTGCACAAGAATCCACTACTGTATTCTCATTGGTCAGTTTAAAAATAAAGTTACCTATAATGATTGTAGATACTGATTAAAAATTAGTTTGCATTAACAATAGTCAGCAATACTCCCTCCTGAACCACAACTCGAACACCGGGTCGGAGAACACGTACTGTTCTCCTTCTTTCGCTATGAAGTCACGTTCGGTCAATATTCGTTTGTTGCGTGTGATGGTTTGGGCGCTTCCCAGTTCATACTTGCGTACCACGGTGGCAGAGTTGAGGCGGTACTCACCGTCGGCAACAGCACGTAGCATGGCTGTTTGGGCAGCAGTCAGGTTTTCGGTATCGTTCATGAACATAGGCATGTTGGTGTCTATCAGTTGGCGGGTACGGACTTCGATGGTTTCGTCCGTCACTTGTCCGGAAGTGCCGCTCCAGATGAAATAGCATAGCTGTTGGCTTGTTCTTCGCTGATTTCTTTCTCCGTCCGGTGGAAGGCATTAACGATGAAAGGTACCCATTCCTCTTTCTTGATCTTTTGCAGGAACAGCACTTGGCCGAAACGATAAAAGGGGTTGGACGAATTGTTGAAAATGTCCATCATCATGTGCCGCTTGCTTCCATAGAAGCAATAGGCTACCCGTTGCTGCTGTTGCCAGACAGAGCGCATCTTGCCTTCCATGCTCTTATAACCGGGTAATAATGCCAATTGTTGGAATTCGTCAATACAAACAATGAGCTGTATGCCTTTGGCGGAAGCTATCTTCTCGGGTAGTTCCAGTATCTCCATGACATCCTTTTCTTCTAATTCGAACTTCAGGTCGAAAGACATAGTGTCGGAGGTATCACTTTTCAGGGTAATGCTGGGAGAGATGGTTTTTAGGAAGTGCTTTATATCTTCCAGCCGCCTCTCGAGTGTAGAGGCTGCACATGTGATGACTTCTCGGGCAAATACGCGATAGAATTCGGCTTCGGTCTTGATGCTGAATGCATCAATGAAGCAGACACGGATATGCTTGTCTTCTTGTGTCAGTTCGTCCATAGCTACTTTTACAAGCGACGATTTTCCCCATCGGCGCGGTGAAATAAGCATTACGTTGATGCCCGATCCAAGTAATTCTTTCAGTTGCTTTCGTTCTTCTACCCGATTGACGAAACTTTCTTTATCAACCAGTGTGCCGTATTGAAAAGGTGATTTCATAAGCTTTCTGTTCTTGATTTAATGACAAATATACAAATTATACATCAATGTATAATACATCAATGTATAATTTTGTTTGAGCACATGTGCAAAAACACCCACTTTTTGCACATGAAACGGAGAACGTGAGCAAAAAAGCCTTATTTTTGCTCACGTTATTGATTCCGAGTATAGTATTAAACACAAATATACCATGAAAAGTAAGACTCTTGCATTGATTCTATTATGCTGCGCCGCCTCGCTGGGCGCTAAAGTAAAACTGCCTGCACTGGTAGGCGACAACATGATACTGCAGCAGCAGACTGAAGTGAAACTGTGGGGAACGGCTGCTCCGGAAGCCGAAGTACGCGTCACGCCTTCGTGGAACGGACAGACAATGACTTGCCGTGCCGATAAGGACGGACGTTGGCTGCTTGCCGTGAAAACTCCGGCAGCAGGATACACGCCTTATGAGATAACTTTTGATGACGGAGAAAAAACTACGTTGAAGAATGTCCTAATCGGTGAAGTATGGCTTACTTCCGGTCAGAGTAATATGGAAATGCCCTTGAAAGGTTTTGCCGGCTGTTGCATCATGAACGGAGCGGATGACATCATAGCTTCTGCCGAGAACAAGGGGGTGCGTATGTTCACCGTTCCCAAGCACCAGACTTATGAACCGCAAACCGACTGCAAAGGTAGCTGGAACATATCTTCCATAGAAACCGCACCTGATTTCAGTGCGACAGCTTACTATTTTGCCACTTCGTTGAGCCGTGCCCTCCGGATTCCAGTCGGCATCATCTGTAGCGCTTACGGTGGATCCACTGTAGAAGGTTGGATAAGCCGTGAACTGCTGGAAAACTATCCAGACATATCTCTCAACTCCGATTCCATCGAACGCCTGCACCCCATGCACCGCCCCATGCTGATGTACAATGCCATGCTGAAGCCGCTTCAGAACTATACCATAAAGGGATTCATCTGGTATCAAGGCGAGTCTAACGTAGGCCGTCATGAAACATACGCCGAGCGTCTGGCCGATATGGTGCAGCTGTGGCGCAAAGAATGGGGACTGGGCGAATTGCCTTTCTACTTTGCCGAAATAGCGCCGTACGCCTATGGAGGTACCCAGCAAGAGAAAGCTGCTTACCTACGTGAAGCGCAATTCCGTGCCCAAAGCCTGATTCCGAACAGTGCCATGATTTCTACAAACGACCTTGTAGAGCCTTATGAGATATACAATATCCATCCCCGCAACAAGACAAAGGTAGGTCAACGCTTGAGCTATCTGGCATTGAACCTTACCTATGGATTGAAGCAGATACACTGTTTCGGCCCACAATATAAGTCATGGACTGCTAAAGGCAGTGAAGCATGGGTTTCCTTCGACCATTTGGAAATGGGTATCTGTCGCAACTATGACCTTCGCGGTTTCGAAGTGGCGGGTGAGGACCGTGTGTTCCATCCTGCCGACAAAGTATGGCTGCACTGGCAGACGAATGAAGTGGTAATCTCTTCAGAAAAGGTATCCCATCCCGTCAGCGTGCGCTATTGTTTCCATGATTTCCAGATTGGTACGATGATCGGTGGGAATGAACTGCCTACCATTCCGTTCCGTACGGATAATTGGTGAAAGAGTGAAAAGTATATAAACACTTTCATTATACTATAATATTGGGCGCGGGTTACGCGGAATCCACGGATGCAGTAAACTAAATCCGTGTAATCCGCGCCTAAAAGAAAATATCCAGAGGGTTTTGTTCCCCCTCTGTCTTTTATTGTTTCAGCAACTGTTCTGCTGCAAGTACCAGGAACATATAGTGGGACGAACCTCCTCCCAACACATACTCAGTCTGTTGCCAGAGGAACGGGAACGTCAGGAGTTCCGGGAAGTCGGGACGGATAAGCGCCGTACCGGAAATGACTCCACCGGGAATGTACGACCAGTCTGCGCGGTTCAGTCCGTAGCCTACAGTGGCTGATTGTGCGCCGACACCCGAGGCGAAGGAAGCCTGGTTGGAGCCCGGGTGGCATCCGAGAATGAAGTTGAGGGCATTGAATACCGGTGCTTTCGGGAATATTTCCGGATAGGCGGTTGTCAGGAAGTAGTGCTGGAAGCCGAAACGCTGTATATCCCAGCCTGCACCCCAGATGTTCGGACGGTAGGGAACGCCATAGGGAGTCTCCTGCACTTGTTTGTTCAGTTCTTGTTCATATCCGGTCAAAGCTTTGCGGAAAGCTGCTGAAAAGGCTTTGGCTTTCTTGTTCTTCATCTGTGCGAACAGTTTTTCCACACGTGCCGTGTACCAGCCGATGCGGCCTATCTGCTTGATGATGAGCTCCTGGTTGTCCAGAATGAAGTCCATATAGGGTTGTTCGCCGGTGGTGAGGTACAGCTCTACGGCTGCCTGCACTTTGGGGAACAAGGCTCTGTTGTTGCCGCTTCCGGTAGAAGCATATACTTTGCGAGCAATGTCGAGGCAATGCACACTCAATGTATCATTGAAACCTTTCAATACACGTGATACGGCAGCCAGCTGGGCAGCTGTCGACAGTTCCCGTCCGGGGTTATCCTCCGTAAATATCCAGCGGTCGTCTTCATTACCGATTTTCCCGTCGGTCATGGCGGCGGCATCACCCAGAAGTACGTACTGGCGCAGGTCGTTGCAGATGATTCCCCGGTAGAGACGTCCCAGTGCCAGGTAGCCGTTGACTACCGTAAGGGCGCCGTTCTCTACTTGTTGCAGCAAGTCATTCTTACCGTCGGGCTGGTGGATTTCCGTCACACGGTTTATCTGGTCGATGGAAGTCACGTCGAGATTCGGGTGGAAAGCTTCGTAGGCCAGTGCCAGGATATAGGATTCTCCGGCTTGGGATTCGATGCGGAGGTCAAAGTCTCCGGCATCGTGCCAGCCGCCTATGTTCACTCCGGGAACCACTTCACCCGGTTTGAACTTGGACAGGCCCTCTTTCTGGTCGTAGCCGTCGATATGATTGTGTGCCGGTGCCATCTGGGCATCGTCCATGTGGCAGCAGTCGTGCCATACGCGGTATTTTTCGTTGACGCGCATGTGGCACATCTGTACGGGAAGGAAGTATTCCAGTACGGGTTGCCATACGCCACGGGCATATACGTCATTGTCGATGCGGAAGATGGGAGACACGGAGGTATTGTATTTAATCTTATAAAGCCCTGGTTCCTTTACATCTGTGAAGTTTACTTTCAGATAGTTATACCTCAAGAATTTACCCCAGTTGGCAGGAGTGACGTTCTTGACAACCTTTTCGCCGTCGGCATCAATGCGGATGATTTGTGCCGTTTCCTTTCTGTTGTCACGTATATCCATTTCGATGACGGCTTCCTTGTCCTGAGTGGGATGATAACCTATCTGTGAAGTCTGGATAACCGGCTGATACATCCAGTCGGCCACTACGTTCGGAGTGATAATCCATTTGACGGCACCTTTGGTGACACCCGGTTTTATGTTGCTGCGCAGTACGAACCAGCCGTTGTTGTGGTTCATACGCCCGTCAAACAGTTGCAGGTCACCGCTCAATGATTCGATGGTAACTTTGTTGTAAGGGTCATCGGGCCGGGAGGTGAACTTGGTTCCTTTGGCATAAGGTTCGCTGATGATGTCGTCTGCCACAATCGGGCTGTAACCTTTTCCTATCAGTTTGTCCATGTCTGCCAGCGATTTTTTGCCGTCATGGTAGTTTCCTGTATGCAGATAGTTGGGCTGGGTTGTCATCAGGGGGGAGTTGGGCTGTTGCGGGAAGATGCCGCTCTGACCGTCCATAATCCAGGGCTTGCCGAAGAGGGAACCCGGGAAGAATTCAAGGTTGAAGCCCACTTTTCCGATGAATTCCTGGGGAATGGGGCGGTCAAGATCTACGGTCACCTCTATGTTTTTACCTTTGCTTTCCACGTTTACCGTATATATAAGGTGGAGGTCCGGGTAAATCATCGGGTTGAATCCGGTGAGATGGCGTGAGGAGTCGGGATAGCACAGCGTGGCGGTGATGCTGTTGTCACCGAGCTTCCGGTCGAGCTGTTTCGGTACGGGTTGCCATTGTCCGGGCGTGGCTTCCAGGCGGATGTCTCCGTTTGTTGCCACACGGTGTCCGTTCATGATGATACATACCCCTCCCTGGTGTCCTTCGGGATAGATGTCATCAAAAGCCATGACGTCGACTCCCTGGTTCTTGAAATAACCGGAGGATGTCAGCTTGAAGTCTTGCGCATGCAGCGTACTGCTGCCGCAAAGCAGTGCCAAGACTGATGCAAATAGGAAATGTTTCTTTCTCATAGTATCTATTTTTGAGTTACGAAATTTTCTACTAATATACGGACTAAAAAGGAAACGGATGGCTTTTGTTTGTAGCCAATAACGTTATGAAATGTGTCTTTTTCCTCTATTTTTATGATATTCATTGTTATATTTGTCAGACAATGGTGTTTGAACTGCCGGATACCCACGTTTGAGCCAATAGAAGCTGATGTCTGGTAAAACAAGGACTCAGTACCCAAAAACAGCCTTTATCGGAACCAATTGTATCCATTGAAAAAGGATGGTAGTGAGTAGTGGCAACTTGTTTTTTTGTACATTTGCAATGTAACTATGATTAATTCCTTAAATCGCTATATTATGAAACGTATGTTTTCCGTTTTTTTGCTGATTACAGTATGGTTGCTGGTTACACCTTTCCTGCAAGCACAGTCACACGTAGACAAGGTTTTAAAAGATGAAATAACCTCGGACTTGAAAGAGAATATCCTCTCTTTTTGGGAAAGATACAGCGTAGACCCTTCCGGAGGCTTTTATGGTTCATTGGGACGTGACGGTGCCCCGATAGCGGATACTCCCAAAGGTGGTGTACTGAATGCCCGCATCCTTTGGACTTTTTCAACCGCCTACCGGATGTATGGCGATACTGCCTACCGTAAATTGGCTGACAGGGCGCAACGGTATTTCATAGACCACTTCATTGATTCGCAGTATGGAGGCGTATATTGGCTGATAAAAGCAGACGGTACCCCGTTGGATACGAACAAGCAGACTTACGGCTGCTCTTATGCTATCTATGGGTTGTCCGAGCATTTCAGGGCAACGGGCAACAATGAAAGCCTGCAAAGAGCCATAGAGCTTTACCGGATAATGGAGAGCAAAGTCAAAGATCCCGTAAACGACGGTTATATAGAATCCTTTACCCGCGAATGGGGAACTCCCCAAAAGCTGGGGTATGACGGAGACGGCGTTGCTGCCAAAACAATGAATACCCATATCCACGTATTAGAGGCATACACGGCTTTATATAAAGTATGGAAGGATAACGGCCTTCGCAAGCGCCTTGCAAAAGTAATAGACTTGATAACAACCAAGCTGTACAACCCACAAACACATCACCTGATATCATACTGTGATTCAAACTGGAACAATCTGGATGACATCGACTCTTACGGACATGATATCGAAACTTCTTGGCTGCTGACGGAAGCTGCAGAGACTCTGGGTAATCCGGAGGTCATCGGGAAATGCAGGAAGGTAGCGTTAGAACTTGCAGACGCTTCCTTGAAAGAGGGTATCAACCCGATGGGAGCCATGATGTACGAACGGCATAAGGACAAAATCAGGAGAGATGCTTCTTGGTGGTGCCAGGCGGAAACTGTGGTAGGCTGTATCAATGCTTGGCAACTGACCGGTGAGCAATCTTATCTGGAGAGTGCCGTCCGTACCTGGAACTTCATCAAGTCACGGATGATAGACAAAGAGCATGGCGAATGGTTCAGAACCGTACTGGAGGATGGAACTCCGCGCTACAAGGAACCTAAAGCAAGTATGTGGAACTGTCCTTATCATAACAGCCGTATGGGATTTGAGATTGTTGCAAGACTGAAATGATAAACTTCGGGTCATCCCTACGTGTAGGAGCCTTGGAAGGAGATATGGAGATTACTGGAAAAGAGAAACAAGTCCCTCCCGTTTTCCATCGCGAAAGGGGCATGCAGGCAGTGACGACTACACTGCGCGGTGTAAAATTACCTTATTGTCAGGCGAATAACTCTAAAATTATATGTATCTTGCCCCGTCAGGGGAAAGTTGCCGTAATATAATGATGGCGAGGTACGTGAATTTACTGTTGTTGATACTGTTACGGGTGATTGTGTGTTTATAGGTAGCCGGAAGGAATGGAGGTATAAAATGTGTTCTGTAGGCTATATAAATGTGTTTGAATATTTATTCGGCAACAATTTTACCCTTTCAAAGAAATATTTGGGACACTGCAGAGAATTGTAAATCTCTATATTTGCATTAATTGGATTCTATTTATTTCATAGTATATCAAAATGAAAAAAGTTCTATTTGCATTATGTGCGATTTTATGGTCAACAGTAGTGCTTGCCCAAGTACAGGCAAGAAGTAATGGTTTTGTCGTGACAGTTAAAGGGGTGGTTGTTAAGGTGGAGTTTTATACTCCCAATATTGTTAGAGTTTCGAAGACATTGGAGTCGGGCAATGTCAATCTGAGGAAAAGTCTGGCTGTGGTGCTTGAACCTACTCAGGTTGAAGTCAATGTTTCTCGGCAAAACGATATGGTAAAAGCTTCTTCTTCATTGTTGGAAGTTATTCTAGATTTAAATACGGGACGTGTCCAGTTCAGTAATCTGGATGGGAGTAAACTCTTGACCGAAAAAGACTACGGTGTCCAGTTGATGCCGTTGCAATATGTTCAGAGAATAAGGGAAAAGAAGGTGGAATCTCATGTTGCTGGTGAGGTTGTACCTACTCAAAGTGCTCCAGGACAAAATACTCCCGGTTTGGATAGAGGAAAGATGCGGACTATTGTTGAGAATACTTATGAAGTGTCGCAATCATTTATTTTGGACGAGGATGAGGTTATTTACGGACTGGGCCAACAGCAGACTGGCAAGATGAATCAGCGGAACCAGCGGTTGGTTCTTGAACAAAATAACATGCAGATTGCTGTACCTTATTTCGCGTCTGTCAAAGGTTATGGTCTTTATTGGGATAATTATTCGATTACGACATTTGATGATACGCCTATGGGGACATCATTTAGATCAGAAGCTGGTGAAGCGATAGACTATTATTTTCTTTATGGTGGAAACGGAGATGCTACTGTAGCACTTTTGCGACAGCTTTCGGGACAAGCTCCTATGGTACCTTTATGGACTTTGGGCTTTTGGCAGTGTAAGGAAAGATATAAGTCGCAAGATGAGGTGGTGGAGGTTGCTGAAAAATATCGTAAATTGGGCGTACCGCTTGATGGGATAATTCAGGATTGGCGTTATTGGGGAGAGGATAATTCCTCTTGGAATGCGATTCAGTTTCTCAATCCAAATTTTTCCAGACCTCAAGAGATGTTTTCCAGTTTAAGGAAGATGAATGTGAAAATGATGATTTCTGTATGGCCGAGTTTTGGAAATGGAACGGAAATTTTCAAGGAACTTGATAAAAAGGGGGCATTATATCCTATGGTTTCTTCGCCCCGTGAGGCAAGAGTCTATGACGCTTTTAATCCGGAAGCTCGTGGGATAGTATGGGATTATATGAACAGGTATATGTTCCAGCTTGGTATGTCGGCATGGTGGATGGATGCTACAGAACCGGAATTTTATGGTGCCAAACAGTCTGATTTCAATTTTCAGACGAAAGAAGGGGCTTTAAGAAATGTCCGTAATATTTATCCTCTGTACACTAGTAAGGCTATTTGGGATAATCAGCGTGCTACCACCTTGGATAAACGTGTATATATATTGACTCGTTCGGCCTATATAGGTTCGCAACGTTATGGTGCCGGTTCATGGAGCGGTGATATCCGTGCAAGTTTTGATGTTTTCAAGAAACAGATTCCGGCAGGTTTGAATTTTTCGATATGTGGCATTCCTTATTGGAATACCGATATTGGTGCATGGCATCCCTATGGCAATGTTTATAATACGGCACATAAGGACCCTGCTTACCAGCAGCTTTATGTGCGTTGGTTTCAGTTTGCTACATTTAATCCGATGATGCGCTCGCATGGTACAGGTTCACCCCGTGAAATTTATCAGTTTGGCGAACGTGGGTATTGGGCTTTTGATGTGCAGGAACAATACATTAAGTTACGTTATTCACTGCTCCCTTATCTTTACTCTACGGCTTGGCAAGTTACTAAAAATGGTTATTCGTATTTGCGCCAACTTTCTATGGAAGCTCCTCATGATACATCAACCTATCAGATTTCTGATGAATTTATGTTTGGAAGTGCTTTCTTGGTTGCACCGGTTGTTGAAGAAGATGCTGTTTCGCGTAGTGTCTATTTGCCCGATAATACTAAGTGGATTGACTTTTGGACAGGACAGATTCTGGATGGCGGGCAAGTAGTGGAACGTGCCACTCCTATAGAGATTATTCCGGTATATGTGAAGGCCGGCTCTATCGTACCTTTCACTACCAATGAGGTACAATATGCCACAGAACGGAAATGGGATAAACTTGAACTTCGTATTTATCCGGGTGATAATGGGGAGTTTGTACTGTATGAAGATGAGAATGATAATTACAATTATGAGTCGGGAGCCTACAGTGAAATTCCTATTACATGGGATAATGAAAAACGTATTTTGACTATAGGTGATCGGAAAGGCCGTTTTGCAGGTATGGTTAAGAATCGGAAATTCATTGTGAATATAGCAGGTAGTTCTTCTTCAAAAACAGTTTGTTATAATGGGCGGGAATTAAGGATTGAATTTTGAATCTATCGTTTTTGAGGGGTGTATATTTTGTGCAAATGTGTATTTGTTTTGTTGCTTTATTATGGAGAAATGAACTATGAAACAAAAGCAGGCATAAAAATACTATTTTTTCTCCCTTATGTTTAATCTATGCTAAATAGTTTTGTGAATGATATTTCATAGCTCTTTCTTGATGGAAAGAAGGGCTTTTGTTAAACCAAATTATTTAGTATTTATGAAAAATGTAAGGAAGTATTTAGGGCTTGTGTCCATGTCGTTGGTATGTGCCAGTCCTCTTGCGGCAATGGTTATACAACCGTTTGTAGGTGTTACCATTGTACAACAAAATGTCATTACAGTGAAAGGACAAGTGATGGATGAAAAAGGAGAGGCGATTATCGGTGCTAATGTCATTGTAGAGGGTACTGCCCAGGGAATGATTACTGATATGAATGGAAATTTTTCTTTTCAATGTCCTGTTGGGGCTATTCTAAAGGTTAGTTATATAGGCTATTTGTCACAAACAATTAAAGTCTCGGGAAATGCTGGTACATTGAAGGTCATTTTGAAAGAAGATGCAGAAACCTTGGACGAAGTGGTGGTTGTAGGTTATGGTATGGTTAAGAAGAGTGATCTTACAGGTTCGGTGGCTTCAGTGAATGTTGATGAGATGGCTAAGCGTAATCCGGTGAATATAGGCCAGGCATTGCAAGGTGCTGCTGCTGGAGTACAAGTCATGAGAAATGGCGGTGATCCTTCCGGAGAAACCACAATCCGGATTCGTGGTATCGGTACAGTCCAAGGTTCTGCCGATCCCCTTTATGTCATTGATGGTATTATCAGTAGTGCTTCTATGGTTAATCCTGCTGATATTGCTTCTATTGAAGTCTTGAAAGATGCCTCGGCAACTGCAATTTATGGTTCGCGTGCGGCAAATGGAGTGGTAATGATTACTACTAAACAAGGTGACAAGAACAAGAGTCGTATCAACTTTACTGCTAATTTATCGGTTCAGTCTGTAAACAATACGATAGATGTTGCTGATGCTGACTTGTTTACTTGGGGTGTTCGTCAGAGTAAAGCGGCGGATGGTAAGTCCTTGACCAATTTAGCTTGGGGAGAACAATATGCAGGGCAACTTCAAACTATAGACTGGCAGAAAGAAATGACACGGACTGCTTTGTCGCGTAATTATCGGTTATCGGCCTCCGGAGGCAGTAGCACTTCCAACTATATGGCTTCCATAGGTTATACAAAAAATGATGGTACCATTATCAATTCTTGGTATGAACGGATTACAGCCCGTGCTAATGCAGTCAGCAAAATTCGTGACTTTCTGACTGTTAATACTAATCTTGCATATGTTCGTACTGGTAGTCACGGAGGTGGGAACATGCGGTCATATGCTTTGACGGTTCCAACTATGGACCATCTTGATGAAAATGGTAATTTGATGAATGTACCTATCAAATATCCTGACGGAAGTTATGGGGTACCTTTGCAAGAGATGAATGGGGATGTACCGAGAGGTAGTGACAATTTAGTGGCGAGAGCATACGATAATGACAGCAAGAATTTTACAGACCGGGTACAGATTGATTTTGGTTTGACAGTGGACATTTTGAAAGGCTTAACATTCAAAACCACCAACAGTTACAATGTAACCAATAAAAGTTCTTGGGATTATTCACCTCGAAATGAACGTACCATTACTTCTGATGGTTTGGATACCTTTTCCATGGAAATGAGTCGTAGTAGTGATTGGAACAGTGAGAACTACTTTAATTATATTTTTGATACAAAAGGGCATCATATCAATGCTATGGTAGGGCAATCATTCAATCAGTCGGTAGATGGATTTGAACTAAAAGGAAGCGCTAAGGATTTTCCTGCGGATAACTATCGTGACATCGCTTCTACATTGAATTCTACTACTAAAAACGTTGAAGGTGCTTTAAAAGTTAAAACTACCAGTCTTTCTTATTTCGGTCGTTTGATTTATTCTTATAAAGATAAGTATTTATTTACCGGTACAATCCGTCGTGACGGTTCTTCAGCTTTCGGACGTACAAATCGTTGGGGAACTTTTCCTTCAGCTTCGGTAGCTTGGCGACTGAATGAAGAATCTTTTATAAAGAATCTGAATATTTTCAGTAATTTGAAATTTCGTATTGGCTGGGGTAAAACTGGTAGTTCTTATGGTGACGGTTCTAAATCTATTGCCCAGATTTCAACAAGTAAGATGTATTATTATTGGTGGAATGGGGTAAATTACACAGAACAGATGGGAGCTGCCAAAGACAAGGAAATTGATACGAATCTTCATTGGGAAACGAATGAACAGACCAATTTGGGTATTGATATGGGATTTATGGACAATGCCTTGAATGTAACATTGGATTATTTTATACGTAATTCTTATGATTTGTTGCTGGATCGTAATATGCGTCCTTCTACAGGTTTTACTTCCATTTATACGAATGCTGGTAAAATCCAAAATAAAGGATTTGAATTTGCTGTGAATTATCGTAAGACTTTTGGTGACTGGTTTGTCAATGTGGGAGTGAATGGTTCTGCACTTAGGAATAAAGTAAAGGAAGTCGGTGATCCTATTTTTGCTACAGAGGCTTCGAAGGGATATGAATGGGACAACCATTCCATTATTAAGAATGGTTATGCCATAGGTTCGTTTTATGGCTATCGCGTAAAAGGAATTTTTCAAAATCAGGCCGAAATTGATGCTCTTAACAATGCGTCTTCCACTGGTAAATACCAATCCGGTTCTACACAACCCGGTGATTACTATTATTGGGATAAAGATGGCAATGGATATATCAATGCGGACGATAAGGATATAATAGGCAATGGATTTCCTAAACTGACTTATGGTATCTCTATTAATGCCAATTATCGTAAATGGGATTTTATGCTTTATGGTTATGGAGTTTACGGGCAAGATATTCTATCGTATTCGGCCATGAGTCTGTCTTCCATCCATAATTCAACGGGTGAATTCCAGAATTGCTTACAAGAATATATAAGTAATGCATGGACACCAGAGAATCACAGTACCAAATATGCCCGTATGACGGTTTCGGACAATAATAAGAATACACGTGTGTCTGATGCTTGGATTAAAAAAGGTGATTTCTTCAAACTTCAAAATATTCAGGTCGGTTATACCTTTGATTGGGGAATGAGAATCTATGGGAGCATTGAGAATTTATTCACGATTTCTTCCTATAATAAATACGGTGATCCGGAGATAGGTACGGGGAGATTGAATTTGGTGGGATATGATTCAGGCCGTTATCCCTATCAGAGAACTTATAGTGTGGGTATTAGTTTACAATTTTAAAAAATAAGAATATGAGAAAGAACAAAATATTATCTGTTATCGGTGGATTGGCAGCCTTTATATTTACTTCATGTGATGGTATATTTGATGTGGATTATTATACATTTTTGCCCGAAGATTATATATTTACCAATGAATCTACTATTGAGGAGGGGCTATTGGGATGTTACGAATTGCTTTATCCGAATAGTTTCGGAGGAAGTTCGTGGGGGGTACGTCCTCATATGATGCTTGCGAACTTACCTACTTTAGATGTACAAGCTTCCGGATGGGATTTTAATTATTGCAAGTATGAGTGGACTGCTTCCGAGAGCCAGTTTCGTTATTCATGGAAGTGCTCGTATGCTGCTATCAGTCGTATAAACAGTCTGCTTGCGGGAATGGAGAGTGTCAAGGAATCCGTATTTAAGGAAGGGATAAAGGCGAAAAATGAAGTTATTGCTCAAGCCCGTGCCTTGCGTGCGTATAATTATATTTATTTAGGTAAGAACTTTGGACGTGTACCAATGTTGATGACCGGTGAAAACTACTCAACCTCTCCCGCCAAGCCTCGTCCTGAAACAGCTGATGAAATGTGGAAGCTCATTATTGAGGATTTGGAATATGCGACAGGTGTGCTTGATTGGCAACCGTTAAATGGCCAGTATGGGCGTATAACGAAAGGTATGTGTCTGGCCTATTTAGCTGAGGCTTATATGTATAATAATGATTATGATTCTGCCAAGCAAAGGTTGAAGCAGATTATTGATAGTAAGACTTATGAATTACTTCCTTGTTTTGCTTCAGTTCACGATATGGGAAATTATTGGTCGAAAGAAAGTGTTTGGGAACATTCCTTCTATAAATTCTCTACAATGACCAGTAGTGCGAGTAAACTTACTGATGCCTTGATTCAGATGGGTTACCGTTGTGCTTCTATGGAACATGCAGGTTATGGCTCATTCTGCTTGTCATGGGAGTTTTATAATTCGTTTGAACCGGGTGATAAACGAAAGCAGTATTCGTGTGTTGCATTGGGTGAAACCAATCCTTATACCGGTGAAGCTATAGGGGTTGATCCTGCTTATAATGCAGAGTTTGTAGGGACAGACCATAATCCGAATGTTTATACATTGAAATATTGGCGTGAACAGCATGGAGCCATGAAAAAAGATCATAACTATAATCCTTGTTCACTTACCATGAAACGATATGCAGGTGTATTGTTGGATTACGCAGAGTGCTGTTTCCGTACCAACGATGAGGCAACCGGTTGGGAAATAATCAAGCAGATTCGCAACAGGGCGTGGGGAAATCTGGAAACTGGGATGTCGGATGAATATGTGTTTGGTTTTGAAGATCTTTCTTATGTAAGAGATGATTATAAGCTTAATAAGGTAAAAGTAGAGGTGCCTGATGCTAAGAGCTTCTATACCAGATATAAGGCAGAAAAAGGGTATACGGCAGATGTATGGTTAGTGGCTCTGACGATTGAACGCCGTCATGAGTTCAACATTGAATTTGAATTGTGGTATGATTTATGTCGATCGGGAATGGCCGAACAGTTTATCAATTGCGAATATCCGATGAATGAAGGTTGGACGAAACGCGATTTTCCGTTCTATGACTACTACATGCTTTTTCCGATTCCTACGGATGAGATTTTGAATAATGATCTTATTAATGAAGAAGACCAGAATCTCGGATATTAAAAATAATAACCTATAAATTTTTAGTATATGAAACGATTGAGGTGTATTTGCATTTTACTGTTTTTGTTTAGTCTGGCTTATGCTCAGCAAGCAAAATATGTATTCTATTTTATTGGTGATGGAATGGGAGTAAATCAAGTGAATGGTACGGAAATGTATCTTGCGGAGCAGGAAGGCCGTATTGGAGTAAAACCATTGTTGTTTACTGCATTTCCCATTACGGGTTTTGCTACAACATTTTCTGCTTCCAATTCTGTTACTGATTCTTCGGCTGCGGGGACAGCTCTTGCCACCGGAAAAAAAACATATAATGGAGCTATTAGTATGGATAATGAAAGGAATGTCCTTCAAACTGTTGCTGAACAAGCGAAAGGGGCCGGTCGGAAAGTAGGCATAACAACAAGTGTCAGCGTGGACCATGCAACTCCTGCTGTGTTTTATGCTCATCAACCGGATCGTAACATGTATTACGAAATAGCTCTCGATCTTCCAAAGGCTGGATTCGACTTTTATGCAGGTAGTGGCTTTTTGAAGCCTGCAACTTTTGCCAATGGGAAAGAAGCACCAACAGTTTTTCCTGTCTTTGAGGAGGCTGGATATGCGATAGCCAGAGGTCTGGATGATTTTAAAATAAAAGCTGCACAAGCCGGTAAGATGATTCTTATCCAGAAAGATGGTGCATCGCCTTCCAGTTTACCTTATGCTATCGACCGTAAGGAAGGGGATATGACATTGGCACAAATTACGGAAAGTGCCATCTCTTTCTTGACCAAGGACCGGGATAAAGGTTTCTTTTTAATGGTTGAAGGTGGGAAAATAGATCATGCCTGCCATGGTAATGACGCTGCTACTGCTTTTGAAGAGGTCATTGATATGGATAATGCGGTGAAAGTGGCTTATGAGTTTTACAAGAAACATCCGAAGGAAACTTTGATTGTTGTTACGGCTGACCATGAAACGGGTGGTATGGGTTTAGGGACTATCAAATACGAGTTGTCATTGAAATCTTTGGCTAGTCAGAAGCAATCTCAAGATATCTTGTCGCGTTATATTACAAACTTGCGGAAAGATAAAAACAATAAAGTTTCTTGGGAGGATATACAATCATTATTGGCTGATAAAATGGGCTTCTGGAAGGAACTGCCATTATCTTGGGAGCAAGAAAGGATGTTGCGTGATGAATACGAACTTTCTTTTAGAAGAAGGAAAGCTGTTTTTGAAGAGACTCTTTATGCACGTACTGAACCTCTTGCTGCCGCAGCCAAGAAAGTGATGAACCAGATTGCCATGGTGGGGTGGACGAGTGTAAATCATACAGCTGGATATGTACCGGTTTTTGCTATAGGCATCGGTTCCGAACTGTTTAAAGGAAAGATGGACAATACGGAAATCCCGAAACGAATAGCGAAAGCTGCTGGATATAAATGACAATAGGTATGGAAAAGGCCATTCTAATTCAAATGATTGGAATGGCCTTATTTTTTAGCTGTTATTTATTGAATAGAAATCAGTCGCAGACTCTCTGCCGGAACCTGAACCCTACTGTGGCTTGTATACATTGATAAGATTGATTTCAGTATTCAGAGGTAAATTCTCAGAGGAACTGCCTACCCTGATGATGGCAGGACCTTCTTCGAAAGTCCAACCATGTTTCTTTTCGTCCCAATGGCACAACTGTTCCAGAGGTATGGAGATAGTAATTTCTTTACTTTCTCCGGCTTTTAGGGCTACTCGCTGGAAACCTTTCAGCTCGTGTACCGGACGTTCGATGGCAGATTGAGGGCGTGTGATGTAGACTTGTGCTACTTCTTCCGCATTCATTTTTCCTATATTATCTAATGTGAAACTGACGTCCACTTGGCTTTTGTTGATTTTGGCTTGCAACGCTGAATATTGGAAATTTGCATAAGAGAGTCCATGGCCGAATGGATAAAGAGGAGATATATTCTTAGTGGCATACCAGCGATAACCCACAAAGATGTCTTCGGCATAATCAGCTTCGGCTTTTTGCTCTGCACGGAATTTATCTCTGTTTACGAGGTCTACGAATACATCGCGTGGCCTTTCTGGTTGTTGCTGAGGGTAAACCCCTAAATGATAGGCTGGCGAATCTTCCAGTTTTATAGGAAAAGTGAAAGGTAATTTCCCCGAAGGCGAAATTTTCCCGGACAGTACATCTGCTAAGGCATGTCCTCCCTCTGAGCCATTAAACCAAGATACTAGAATACTTGAAGAGTTTTTTTCTATTGTCTGCAAATCAACAGGACCACCAATTACCATTACCGAAACAATGTTTGGATTGGCTTTGGCTATGTTCTGTATTAATTCGTCCTGATGCGATGGTAAAGTGATGTTTTTGCGGTCAGAACCTTCTGTTTCCACTTCGCGGTTGTTGCCTCCGACAAAGATGACCAAGTCCGCCTCTTTGGCTAAGGCAATCGCTTCTTGAACCAGCCGTTCGCTTTTTTCTCTGATTTCTTTCTCTGATGAGGCTGTTTCGCTGCTGTTGCGCTTGTGCCGTGAGGAACGTTCCTGCGGCAGGTAACCTTGTGCATACTTGATTTTGACATTGGTTCCCTCATAAGCCTTCTGTAGTCCTTCCAAGGGTGTAATTTCATATAAAGCCTTGACACCGGCACCTACACCGCCCGTAGCCATATGCCGGACTGCATTGTCTCCGATGACGGCTATGTCCTTCACTTTTTCGGTGTTTATGGGCAGCAGTCCGGAGTTTTTGAGCAATACGATGCTTCTGGAAGCTACTTCATAGGCAATCTGCTGCTGGGCAGGCAGGGAAGTCATTTGGGTATTGGCTTCTTCTTTGGGAACAGCCGGGATAGCCAGCCGCACACGAAGCAGGTTCCTTACTTTCTCGTCAATGACTTTTTCCGAGACGACACCGGCTTGTACCGAATCGAGCAATGCCTTACCAAAATATCTGTCGTTGGGCATCTCTACATCAAGACCTCCCAGTGCAGCTTTTGTGGTGGAGTGGGTGCCTCCCCAGTCGGAAATGACGATACCCTTAAATCCCCATTCACCGCGTAGGATTTTATTCAGGAGGCGGTCATTCTCCGAGCACCATTCACCTGACACTTTATTGTAAGCAGCCATTACACCGTAGGCATTGGCTTTCTTCACAGCCGCCTCAAAAGGGGCGAGGTAAATTTCTCTCATGGCACGTTCGGAAACTTTTACGTCTACGAATCCGCGCATGTTTTCTTGGTTGTTCAGTGCATAATGTTTCAGACAGACAGCTTCCTGATGGTCTTGTGCACCTAATGTATAGTTGACAGCCAGTTCACCACTCAGTAGGGGGTCTTCACTTAAATATTCGTAAGTACGTCCTCCGGTTGGGATGCGTTGTATGTTGATGGCCGGCCCTAAGATCATGTCTTTACCCCGGAGTTTAGCTTCGGCAGCCATTCCCTCTCCGTATTTGTATGCCATTTCCGTGCTCCATGTAGCTGCAAGGGCAGAGCCTGTCGGGAAGAAAGTGGCGGAATCGGTGCTTAAATGCAAGGAGTTCCATGAATGCGGTTCCATTTCTTCGCGAATGCCGAAGGGACCGTCGGCATATTCTATGTCAGGTATATTCAGACGTTCGACACCTGCCGATGAAAACATGTTTTTTCCGTGGAGCATGTTTATTTTTTCTTCCAGTGTCATTTCTGCTATGATGTTTGTGATTTCGTCCTCGTGTTGTGTCAGGGGATTGACCTTTTCATTGGTAGGACTACATGCAGAGAAACATCCTCCTATGCAAATTAGTAATGATAATGTTGAGTGTTTCATGGTATGATTTTTTTATTGTTATCTTGTTGTCAATGTAAAATGGAGGATACTGGGAGCATCACCTACTTGCGGTCCTCCCCAGTCTGTCTGGTCACCGTTGAGGATACGGAGCATTTTGAAATCACCGTTCTCATCATAGAATCCTTCTTGTACTTTCAGGTACTGCCAGGCTTTTCCTTGTTTTTTCCCTATTGGTTCGAAAGTGAACCGGCAATTAGTACCGATACCGATGAATTCGTTTTCGCCAAGTTGGATAATCATGGCCTTTCCGTTGACCGGACGCTTTTCGGCGGCAGCGGTTTGCCCTCCACGGGTGTTGCCGAATTTGATGATGGCTTTCCAACTGCCTAAGCTGACGTACTGTTCTGAATGGTCGGAAGGCTCTATGACAGGGTGTATCCTGTCTTCTGCACTCCATTCAGCCAGCAAGTGTGCCATCGGTTTTAGTATTTCATATTCAGCGGATAAGGGGGATTGCCTTTGCATGTCTGGAGAAAAGTTCCTCCGTTGGTCTACGCCGAATGGGGAAAAGCCGATTCCTTTTGCGATGGTATGATAAAGGAATCTCGGGCTTCCGATAGTTTCGGGAACCATTAATGCGTTATCGGGGCGGGCATATAGTTCGAGCACTTTCAGGACCGCCTTGTCATCACGGAGGTAGATGTCCGGAGCGACGAAGTCGATGTCAGGGGCTGCGGCTTTCCAGATGGATATGACATTGTCCGTTGCACCGCCGCTTTCATAGTGGTCTGCTGTGGGATTCGTCAGAGGATCTCTTAAGGCAACATTGATGTATAGGGGAAGCGGATAAATTTCTTTTCCTGCTTTGGCCACATAATTGATATAACGGGCTACGTGCCATGCATGGAAATATTCGTCTGCCCGTTCGCCAAAGACTTCCTTCCAGCTCCCTTTTGCATTTTTCGGTACATTCAGTTCTTTACAAACAGTGGGTGTCAGAATTTCTTGGGGAATGGAGCCTTCGAATAGTTTTTGGGCTTTCTTCGAATAGTCTCTTACGCTGCCCCATGTCCCCGGTTCATTCTCCACTTGGACCATGATGACCGTATGTTGTGTATCTGCTTCCTTCAGATAACCCATGAATCTGGCGAAAGCTTTGGCATCCGCTTTCATCGCTTCTTCACAATGCGGACTGGGAGAGTCTACTTCTTGACCATTTTTGCCGACAACATTGGGATACTTCTTAGAATCTGTTTTCATCCATTCGGGCATGTAGTGATTGCTTCCGTTCTTCCAGGTGGCAAACCAGAGGAAGATAAGTCTCATATTGTTTTGCCGTGCCTGATTTAATACTGACTGCACTTGTGAGAAGTCGAACTTGCCTTCTTGAGGTTCCAGTTGTTCCCAATATACCGGTATTTCCAATGTGTTGGCATGCATTTCTTTCATCACATTCCATACATTGGGCAGCATGGAGGCCCAGTTGGATGAGTTTCCGCATTGTCCTCCCAGAACAAAGAAAGGTTTGTTGTCCACCAAGAGTGTGTAACGTCCGTTTTTCTGTATAAGCTTGGGGATGGATGTGTCTGTTTGTGCTGACAGCCACGTTGTGGTAAGTAGCATGGCGATACAAAAAGCCCATGCCTTGTAATTGGAGATTTGTTTCATGCTTGTTGATTTTGAAAAGGTTATTATTTGGCAAAGATGCTGATTCTTTTCGTGAAACGGCTCTCCCTTTTGTGTCTGATAAGGGAGGATAATGTTTCCCGTTTATTATTTGTTGGCAATAACTGTTTCTGCAAGCATAAACCGGAGTAAAACCTATTCTTCCGGTGTCTCTTCAGCATCTTGTTCCGGATACTGTCCATCTTCTTCTTCTTCGTTGGTTTGTATTTTTCTGCTATGTTGCCTTATGAATTCGGAAGGGCTGATGTTGAACTCATCTTTAAAATGTTTGGAGAACACTTTGGGTGAGTTATAGCCCAATATGTAGGCAATCTCTGAGATTTGCATCTGGCTTTCTGTCAGGAGTTGTTGTGCCCGTTTCATGCGGATGGTCTTGATGAATTCGATGGGTTTCTTTCCCGTTATCTTAATCATCTTTTTGTAGAAGTAGCTGCGTGATATGTTCAGGCTGCTGGCAAGTTCCTCGACGGAAAATTCCGTTTCATTTATATTGTCTTCTACAATGGCGATGGCCTTTTCTATCAATTGCTGGTCAAGGGGGGTAATGGTGATGCGGCTGGGTTCGATCTTTATCTCCTGATTGAAGATTTCTTGCCGTTTTATATTCATTTCAATCATTTTGCAGATGCGGAGTTTTAGCACTTCCATGTTGAATGGTTTGGTAATATAATCGTCGGCACCGGTTTCGAGTCCTTCCAATTGGTGCTCTTCGCTTGCTTTGGCTGTTAAAAGTATTATGGGAATATGAGAATAACGTATGTCTTTTTTAATGTTTGAACACAGTTCCAGCCCATCCATTTCCGGCATCATGACATCGCTGATTATTAAATCTGCATCTTCTTTTTTTAAGATGGATAAGGCTTGTTTTCCATTGCTGGCTTTCAGTATATGATATTGTTTGGAAAGACTTTCAGAGAGAAACTTGAGAAAGTCGTAGTTGTCATCTACAAGCAAAATAGTGGATTGGCGAGATTCTTCTTCTGCCGATTGCATTTTGATTGTATCATCTTCTTCGATTACTTCACTGTTTTGGTGTAACGGGAATGTAATTAAAAAGATAGATCCGCAAGGATGATTGTCTTTGACACTGATTTTGCCATGATGCATTTTTATATATTCGGAGGCAATATGTAATCCAATGCCGCTGCCTCCGCTATTTGCCGGATTTTTGCTTGACTGATAAAATCGCTGGAATATTTTCTCCTTGTTTTCGTCTTCGATGCCGCAGCCGGTATCTGCGAATGTCAGTTCCAGATTTGATTCTTTCACCTCAATATTCATTGAGATACTTCCTTTGTTAGGAGTGAACTTAAAAGCGTTGGTTAGTATATTTGTACAGATTTTGCGCATTTTGTCATAATCAAAATCCATAAAAACAGAGTGTTGCGGGCAAGTGAGAGTATAGTTTATGCTCCTTTTTTGTGCTATCGGGTCAAAAGAGTAGAATATTTCGCTTAGAATGATGAGGATATTGTCATGTTTGCATTTCAGGCTCTCGGCTTTGGCATCCAGTTTTCTGAAGTCCAACAACTGGTTGATGAGTTCCAGCAAGTAGTTGGCGTTCTGCTTTACCATGTCAAGTATGCCTTTTCGGTGTTCGGGATGGTTTTCGAGAAATTCTTCAAGCGGATTAATAATCAGTGATAAAGGGGTGCGTAGTTCATGACTTATATTGGCGAAGAACTGTAGTTTCATGTCATTGATTTTTTGTTGTTTTTCATTTTCTATTTCAACAGTTTGTAGAATCAATTTTTGTTTGTGACGCATGCGCAGGCTTCGAATAACCAGTAAGATTAGGCACATGGCGATACATGTATAAATTGTGTATGCCCACCAAGTGCGCCATAGGGGAGGAAGGATATTGATTTTCAATTCTTTGATGTTTGGACTCCAAATGCCTTGTGAGTTGCATGCTTTTACAGATAATGTATAGTCTCCGGCAGGCAGCATAGACAGATTGACCTTATTGTTGTCTGCGTACACCCAGTCAAAGTTTCTTTGGTTAATTTTATAGGCATATTTTATTTTGTCTGTTTCTGCAAAGTCAAGTGCAGAGAAAGATAAAATGAATGAATTTTCTTTTTCAGTAAAAGAAAGGGTCTGTGTGCATTCAAGTGAACTTTCATTCGATAAGTTGGGATGGTATATTCCTGATTTGAGTTCAATCCCTGTCAGGTAGATGTTTGCGTGGTAGTCTGTTGCTAAAATTTCTTGGGGAATGATTGTCTGATATCCTTTGGGGGTACCTATTAAGATATTGCCATTGTCCAACTTGAGTATAGCATGTATATTGGTATCATTGCATATTAATCCGTCTTTTATGGTATAATTCACAATGTAATATTTTCCATTTACTATTTGGACTCGTGAAATACCGTTTCCCGTACCGATCCACATTTGTTTGTTGTTGTCTTCTATAATAGCTTTGACGAAGTTGGTGGCAAGCCCACTCTTCTGGTCAAGAAAAAGGATGGAATCGTTCTTCTGGTCCCAGACACTTATTCCATGTGAATGGCCTATCCAAAGAAGGTTGCGGCTGTCTTTGTAGACAGTAAGGATATTCTTTTCGCTGAAGTGGTTGTCTTCATCGAAAAGGCTATAGGTTTGGTTTTCTGTATCAATGATGATCAATCCTCCGTTGGAAGCTACATAAAGATATTTGTCGCTGTCATAGTACATATCTCGGATGAAAAACTCTCCGGGGCGATACAGAACTGTGTCGAACTCTTCGGTTTCGGGGTTCAGCCTTTGAACGTAACCTCTCATTGTCCCTATCCATATATAACCATATTTGTCGACTTTTACTGTATATACGTTGTTTTCGAGCAAGTGGCTGTTGCTTACTGTATACTGTTTGATTTTCCCTTTTGAGTAGCACAAGAGTCCTTTCTGATAAGTTCCGATCCACAAACGGTCTTTGGAGTCTATGGATAAATCAACCACAATATTGGCAGGGGTTGGTATTTTTTCATATAAGTCACTTGCCAATGATTGGCGGATTAAACCTGTACCATCCGTACCGTAATATATAAATTCCTGATCGGTGTCTTTACAGAAGGTCAGGATGTCATTGTACTCTGGAGACTTGTTGCACAGTATGATTTGAGACATCGGACTGTAATAGGATATGCCGTGTTTAAAGTTGCCTATATATACAATTCCATCTTTGTCTTGATAGATTGTACTAAGGTTGTTACTGGCAATGGTATGCTGCTTTAGAGGGGTATGGGTCAGGTTGGTAATTGATTTGTTCAAGGTATTGTATATGAATAGGCCCTTGTGGCTGGTAAGTATCCATACGTTTCCATTGCCTATGTCCAGGATGCGTTGTATCCGGTTATATTGCATGTCCTGGCCATTGTTTAACTTTATTTCTTCCCATTGCTGGGTGAAGCTGTTTTTGTGCAATAGCAGGCTGTTCTGGTATGTATATAACCATATATTCTCGTTCCGGTCGGTATAAATATGAGGCTCGTGGTTTTTCAATAAAGGTATGAATGTTGTAGGGATGGCGATTTCTTTGGTTTCAGAGGTCTGCTTGTCTATACTGTATAATGCGCCGTCGGAGTACATTATATAGATGGACTGTACTGCAATAGATATGTTTGAGATTTTTTCAGTTTGTAGGGGAAAAACCTTGATGGGGTTCTTGTCTTCATTTTGTAAATAGAGCTTGCTACGGTTGTAGGCCCAGAATTCATTTCTGGGAGTCATGCCTATTCTTTGAATGTTTTTGCTTGGTATATGTTTCTTTTCAAGTACGGACTTGTAATCGTTACTGATTTTCCCTGTTTTATAGTCATAAATGCTGTATTCGTTGGCTGTTTTAATCCATATGTTGCCTTGCGGCCCTTCAAAAACTTCAAAGATGGCATCATCGGATAGTCCTGAATTACTTTGATAATATTGATGGAATGAGTAACCGTCGTATTTGTTGAGCCCTGATTCAGTTCCTATCCACAAAAAGCCTCTACTGTCCCTGAAGATGCTTCGGACACTATTGTTGGAGAGTCCTTCTGATATGGAAAGTTGTTTAAACATCATGGTTAGTGTTTTCTCGTTCGTATTTCCTGAAGTGGTGAGTATAACACACAAGATATAAATGGCGGTTGTGAATAGGCGCTTCATGTATTTCTTAATTTTAAATTAGGAAGGTTAACAATATCATAATCCAAAATTAAAAATAATATTCTGATTAGGCAAGACTATTTTTGTGTATATATGGAGGATTATGTCATTTGTTTGTTGAAAAATAATGTATTGTTTGTTTCCAAAGGTGCCGAAATGTGCATTGTGAAACAAAATTGGGTATTAAAAGACATTTTTATAACCTATGTTTCGCTTTGGAAAGGAATATATTTGGCAGCAAAATCACTTAATTCTAATATTATGATAAAGAAAATTTTAACGGTGGCGATGCTTGTGTGCACTTGCAGTAGTTCATTGGCACAGCCGCATGTCAATGATGGTACTTCGTATTTGATGAATCAGGCTTTGGATATGAGTACGGACTTCCTTGATTTAAGTAATACTTTATTCTTTGCAGACCATCTGGAATCATTCGACGTTAAGTCGGGTGAAGGACTGGTGAATTGGAAACGGGGGCATTTAATGCCACGTCAGGCTTTCAATACCAACGGTGCGCAACCCCGTAAAATGAGAATGCTCGATTTTCCTTTTACTGCTTATGAGAATGACCCGAACTTAAAATTTAAGATTGACTTTGTAACTCCGCGTACAGTACGTATTCGTATGCTTACTACTCCAGTGGAACCTAAGGTAAGTACATCCATTATGCTGGCGAAGGAACCGGGTAAAGATGAAAGTTGGAAGGTAACCGAAACGGAAAATACCATTGTCTATGCCGGTAATTATGGAACTGTACAAATAAACAAGAATCCTTGGAGGGTTGTATTGAAAGATAAGACAGGACGTATATTAAGTCAAACCGTTACTTTGCGTGATGCTGATTCTACGCAAGTGAAGTATACCCCTTTCAGTTTCATTAAAAGGGGAAGCGACAATGCTCGTCGTATCAATCCCGTGTTTACTCTGACTGCAGATGAGATGATTTTTGGCTGTGGCGAGTCTGCTACAGGGTTGAACAAAGTGGGGCAGAAAGTAAATCTGTTTGTTACAGACCCACAAGGTCCGGAAACAGACCAGATGTACAAGCCCATTCCTTTCTTTATGAGCAATCGGGGATATGGTATGTTCATGCATACTTCCGCACCTGTCACTTGTGATTTCGGTGCTACTTATATCGGGCTGAACAAAATGTTTATGGGCGACGAAAACTTGGATTTGTTCGTATTCTTCGGTGAGCCGAAAGACATCTTGGATGAGTACACTGATTTGGTAGGAAAACCGGGTATGCCTCCATTGTGGTCTTTTGGTACATGGATGAGCCGTATCACTTATTTCAGTGAAAAAGAAGGTTATGATGTGGCTGCTAATATCCGCAAGAATAAGTATCCGTGCGATGTTATTCATTTTGATACTGGTTGGTTTGATGTAGACTGGCAATGCGATTATAAGTTTTCTGAAAACCGTTTCCAGAATCCCCAGCAGATGCTGAAGGACCTGAAGTCGCAAGGGTTCCATGTTTGCTTGTGGCAGTTGCCCTATTTTACTCCCAAGAACCGTTATTTCCCTGAACTGATAAAGAAGGACATGTATGTAAAGAATGGTAATGGGGAACTTCCTTATGAGGATGTGGTGCTCGATTTCTCCAATCCGGAGACTGTAAACTGGTATCAGAACAAGTTAGCCGGACTCTTGAATATCGGTGTCAGTGCCATCAAGGTTGACTTTGGCGAAGCTGCTCCTCTGAACGGTATTTATGCCTCTGGCAAGAGTGGTTGGTATGAGCATAACCTCTATCCGGTGCGCTATGACATGGCAGTATCCGAGATAACCAAAAAACTCCATAACGAGAACATTATGTGGGCTCGTGCTGCGTGGGCCGGTTCACAACGCTATCCGTTGCATTGGGGCGGTGATGCTGCTACGACGAATACGGGTATGCTGGGTACACTCCGTGCCGGTTTGTCCTTCGGTTTGTCGGGTTTCTCTTTCTGGAGTCATGATATGGGAGGGTTTGTAAAATCTACTCCCGAAGATTTGTATTGCCGTTGGTTGCCGTTCGGTTTTCTGACTTCTCATACTCGTGCACACGGTGCACCTCCGACAGAGCCGTGGTTGTACGACAGCAAGCGTGTACAGGATGTTTTCCGCAAAAGTGCAGAGATGAAATATCGGCTGATGCCTTATGTTTATGCCCAAGCTAAGGAATGTACCGAGAAAGGTTTGCCGATGTTAAGAGCCTTGTTCGTGGAATTCCCTGATGACCCTGGAGCATGGAAGGTGGACGATGAATATCTCTTCGGTTCGCAGATTTTGGTCGCTCCTTTGCTCGAATCAGGTATAACCGGTCGCACCGTTTACCTTCCCGAAGGAAAGTGGATAGACTATCAGACAGAGAAAGTGTATGAAGGCGGATGGCATAAGATTGAAGCAGGCAGCTTGCCGATAATCATGCTGGTACGTGACGGTTCGGTGCTTCCTCATCTGAAGTTGGCGCAGTCCACCTCTGAAATGGATTGGAGCAAGATGAACCTGAAAGTGTACAGTGCCGATAAGAAACAGGCAGAGGGCTTGATATGCCTGCCTACAGACAACCGCATTCAGGTAGTGAAAGTGGATTGCGGGAAGGCGAAACCGCAGTTGCTGAACCAAGTTGAAGGGACTTCCCTGAACTTTTGAATTTGATCTTTAAAAACCTATATTTAATTCACCCCTTGTCGGTATGGAAGAGAAAGGGATATAGTTACCGATATCTGTGCCACTATGGTGGCACAGATGTGCCATTACTACGGCACGGCAGTGCCTCTATGTTGGCACAAAATTGTGTCGCGTGTCTTTTCCCCCGATATGCTATGACTGGGGTATTTGTTAAACCTAAGTATTTAATATTTTATGAGAAATGTGATGAAGTATTTGGGTATCGTGTCAGTATCGCTGGCATGTGCCGGACCTCTCTTTGCAATGGGTGTACAGCCGTTTGCAGGTGTCTCTGTAGTACAGCAGAATGTTGTCACAGTAAAAGGACAGGTCGTAGACGAGAAAGGCGAACCTGTTATTGGTGCTAATGTCATTGTGGAAGGTACGACCAATGGTGTGATTACGGATTTGGATGGTAACTTCTCTTTACAATGTCCTGTAGGCTCTACATTGAAAGCTAGTTATATCGGTTATTTGACGCGGACCGTCAAGGTAAGTGGGGCGATGAATGCATTGAAGATTGTTTTAAAAGAAGATGCCGAAACATTGGAAGAAGTTGTGGTGGTAGGATACGGTACGATGAAGAAATCCGACCTGACCGGTTCCATTACTTCTGTAAATGCAGAGGAGATGATGAAACGTAATCCGGTGAATCTGGGACAAGGTTTGCAAGGTGCTGCTGCCGGTGTTTCCGTCATTCGCTCTTCCGGTGCGCCCGATGGAGGATTCAGCATTCGTATTCGTGGTGTAGCCACCGTAAATGGTAGTTCCGATCCGCTTTATGTAGTGGATGGAGTGCAAGTCGGTACTTCCATTGATTTTCTTAATCCTAACGATGTGGAAAGTATTGAAATCCTAAAAGATGCTTCTGCTACGGCTATTTACGGAACACGTGGTGCCAATGGTGTTATTATGATTACCACAAAAAGTGGAAGCAAGGGTAAGGCAAAGGTGGATTTCTCCGCAAACTATTCTCTTCAGTTCAACAGTAACAAGATAGATGTGGCCGATGCGGACCTCTTTGCTAAGGCAGTGCGTGAGTCTTGTCGTAATGGTTCGGTTATGACCAATCTGGCTTTTGGTGAAGAGTACATTGGCAAACTGAATAACATTGATTGGCAGGATGAAATGTCGCGTACGGCATTGCAGCAGAACTATAATCTCTCCGCTTCGGGAGGTACGGAAGCTACACAAGCCAATCTTTCGGTGGGATATCTGAATAATGAAGGTGTTGTCATTGAATCTTATTTCAAACGTCTGACAGCTCGTGCCAATATCACCCATAAAGTGAAAGATTTCATTCATGTGGGATTGAACTTGAACTATACACATGCCCAGCATCATTTTAGTGGCAATATGCGTAGTTATGCACAAGCTATTCCTACGATGGATTATGTGGAAAATGGAACTTTTTATTCTATGCCTATTGTTTTGCCCGACGGTTCATGGGGACATTATAAACAAGAGTCTGATGGTGATATCAACAAGGGAGCCGATAACTTGGTGGCTGCAGCTAAGACCAGAACCGACCAGATTTCCAAATGGGACCGTTTGGTGGCCAGTGCATTCTTGCAATTGGATATTGCGAAGGGATTGACCTTTAAAGCTATCGGTAGCTACAATTATTCTACATCAGGTTATGATGGGTATACTCCCTATAATCCCCGTACATTCGGTTCGAAAGACCGTAAAGATAGTTACTCTATCAACCAGAATCAGAATTCGGAGATTGCTTTAGAATCGTTTGTGAATTATGATTGGTCGAATGATCATCATCGTGTCAGTGCCATGGCAGGCTTCTCTGTCAGCGATACGGACGGTGTTTGGTTGAATACCAGCGCCAGTGATTTCCCGGCTGATAATATCCGCCAGATTTCTTTGACAAACGATCCCTCTTCCAAAACTACGAATGGTGGACGTGATTTGAAAACCCGTTATCAATCTTATTTTGGACGTTTGACCTACAGTTTGAATGACCGTTATATATTGACTGCTACAGTACGTCGTGATGGCTCTTCTAATTTTGGATCGGGTAACCGGTACGGTACTTTCCCTTCCGCTTCTTTGGCATGGCGTTTGTCAGAGGAGAATTTCATCAAGAATCTGAATCTTTTCAGTAATCTGAAGATACGTGCCGGTTGGGGACAGACGGGTAATGCAGGAAGTGCGACCAGTCTTTCTGTTCCTCAGCTCTCTTCCTTGAACTGTATGTATTATATGATGATTGGAGGCAGTATGACTAATGGAGCTGGTATCGCACAGCAAAAGGAAATTGATACAAACCTGAAGTGGGAAACTAACGAACAGACCAATATCGGTCTGGATATGGCCTTTATGAACAACGAGCTTTCATTCTCGGTTGACTACTTTATCCGTAACTCGAAAGATCTGCTTATTTATCGTCAGATCCGTCCTTCTACCGGTTTTACTTCTGTGTATACCAATGCCGGACATATCCGTAACAAAGGTTTTGAGATTAGTGCTGCATGGAATAAGAGCTTCGGTGATTGGAATGTAGGAGTGCGTGTTAATGGTTCTACCTTGAAAAATGAGGCGGTAGAGGTCGGTGATCCTATTTTTTACAAAAACAACAGTTCTGGTGGTACGCAGGATGGCGATGATTGGGATAACCATTCCATCACACAGAACGGTTATGCCGTAGGTTCTTATTATGGCTGGAAAGTAGCCGGCATTTTCCAGAACCAGCAGGAAATTGATGCCTTGAACGCCCAGTCGCCTACAGGCAAGTATCAGGATGGTGACACTGCTCCGGGTGACTTCAAGTATATTGACCTTAATGGTGACGGCCAGATTACAGACGAAGACCGTACTGTTATCGGTAATGGTTTCCCCACTCTTTCTTACGGTTTGAACCTTACTGCCTCCTATAAGAATTTCGACTTTTCGATGAATATGTATGGGGTAGCTGGTATGGATATCTATTCTTATAGTGCTGCCCGTCTGACTTCTATGTATGGTCCTGATGGTGGCTACCAGAACGTTCTGGCAGAATATGTGAAGAATGCCTGGACTCTTGAGAATCCCAATGGTAAATATCCGCGTATCACCAAAGGCGACCACAATAAGAACCACCGTGCCAGTGACGCCTTCATTAAGAAAGGTGATTATTTGAAGATCTCGAACATTCAGGTTGGTTATACTTTCCCGAAGAATTTGATAAAGCATGCGAAGATGGAGAATGCCCGGGTATTTGTCAGTGCAGATAATATATTGACGCTTTCTTCCTATAATAAATGGGGTGATCCGGAAGTCGGGTCAAACAGAGTGTTGTTGACAGGATTCGATGGCGGACGGTATCCGTTCCCGTTATCTATTTCTTTCGGTGCGAGTGTACAATTCTAAATACTTAACAGATAAACAGATATCATTATGAAAAAAAGTTTTTATCATATATTGTTGCTGAGTGCTCTAACCTTGGGTACCACCAGTTCCTGTGATGACTATTTGGAAGTAGATCATTACGATATTCTGCCTGAAGATTTCATGTATCAGAATGAAACAAACATAAAGTCGGGGCTTTATGGTATATACGATACTTTTTATACTTATCAAGGCAGTGACAACAGTGGAGATGATACAACATGGGGATTCAAACCTAATGTATTTATTGCGGGGCATAGTACGATGGATTGTCAGGCATCCGGCTGGGATGCCGAATGGCAGCGTCATGCGGTATTGGCCAATAAAGGTTCGCTGGATACGGCTTGGCGTATGAGTTATAAAGCTATTGACCGGGCCAATCGTTTTCTGGCTGGATTGCAGAATGTGGACGTTTCCGTGCTTTCTGTCGAAAAGAAAACGCAGTTTGAAGCTGAGGCGCGTGCCATTCGTGCATATAATTACTTGTATTTGTCAAAAGTCTTTGGTCCTGTTCCTATGTTGCTTACAGGTGAGACTTATACAACCAGTGCAGGAAAGGCGCGTCCTGAAAATTTGGAGGGCACTTATCAGGTTGTTGAGGAAGACCTTAAGTTTGCTATGGAAAAGTTGGATTGGGAACCTGCCGATGGAGAATACGGTCGTATTACTAAAGGTTTCTGCAAGGCATTTTTGGCTGAACTCTATATGTATCAGAAGAAATTCACTGAGGCCAAGAAGGAGTTGAATGATATTATTGCTAGTAATGTATATGCATTGGAACCATGTTATGCCAATCTCCATGCCTGGGACAACCATTGGACAAAAGAATCGGTTTTCGAGGTTGCCTATCATACTCATGGCAATATGAATTGGGGAGGCAACAGCAACGATGACGGTAAGATATGGTATGGCTATATGTGTGCCGCTCCCGAATACGGTGGTTGGGGATCCTTGGCTCTGTCTTGGGAGTATTATCGCTCTTTTGAGCAAGGTGACAAACGCAAGGAATACACTTGTGTAGGTACTGGTGACACACATCCCATTACCGGCCAAAAGCTGGGGCTTAATCCCTCTTACAGCGGATATGTACAAGGCTCTGAAAATGTACCTTGCGTATATTCGTTGAAGTATTGGAGAAAGCAACCGGGTAAGGACGGGTTTGTGTATTGCCCGATTTCATTGACTTTCAAACGATATGCAGGCGTATTGCTGGATTATGCTGAATGTTGTTTCGAGACGGGTGAGGAAGCGACCGGATGGGAGATGATCAGACAAGTGCGTAATCGTGCGTGGGGTAACTTGGAAATTGGTGTACAAGCCATTGATTTCCCGCAGGCAATGTTGAATACGACAGTTGTCGATGTGCCCGATGCAAAGACTGTTTATGCTGAATATAAGACGCGGAAAGGGTATACAAGTGATGTATGGAAAGTGGCTTTGACACAAGAACGCCGTCATGAGCTCAATGCAGAGTTCTCTTTATATTTCGACCTTTGCCGTATGGGGTTGGCTGAAGAATGGTTCAGATGCGAATACCCGAAAACAAAAGCCAATTCTACACCGGAGGAGTGCTGGGAAACTGGCGATTCTTTCCGTTATTTTGAGCATCAGAAATATCAGGAGATTTTCCCAATACCTACTAATGAGATTCTTAATAATCCTCTCATCAATTCGGAGGACCAGAATGAGGGATATTGATGACTCTAAAATTGTGCTAAGAATAGACAATTATATTGTTCTGTTATTCTGAACGAAGTGAAGAATCTCTTCTACAGAAAAGAGATTCTTCACTATGTTTGGGGTATGTATTCCTGAATGAGCAAATCAGATGATTAAGTGTCCACAATTTAAACTTGTAGTTAAGTATGGCAAGAAAAACATTTTGTTTCCTTCTATTTATATGTATGGGCGTGTGTGCATGTACTGTTCGGCATAATTCGTTACGGTCGACATTGTGTGCGGAAATTGTTGCCAATGTGCAGGACAGCGTGTTGCCGTTTTGGATGGATTATGCAGTGGCGCCTGACGGCGGTTTTTATGGTATGGTATTACGGAATGGTACTCCGGTGGTAGATGCTCCC
>OHMH01000135.1_pt1 | contig 48499 bp, 47 predicted proteins | sample 1569311 | NCBI WGS metagenome assembly OHMH01 (sample SAMEA3879503, study PRJEB24766) | human gut metagenome | biome: human-associated habitat; feature: feces | place: USA | collected 1985/1987
CCGCCCTGCTGCGGCAGTCGGCAACTGCCACCCCGAACCCGGCTGCGCTGTCTGCCGTGGGTGCAACTTTCGAGAAGGAGGTCAATACGGATGAAGATTAAGAAACTGAGCGCACTGCTGGTATCGGCGGTGCTGTGCGCTGGCATGGCAGCTCCCGCCTTTGCCTTTGAGGGCGAAGCTGCCCCGGTGGAGCAGCCGGTTCTGCCGGAGGTGGTGGAGGATATTGTCACCGTCACGGACGAAACCTCTGGTGCCCTGACCCCGGAGGGCAACCTGACGCTGGTGGACGACTATCACACCTCTTACTCGGACGGCTCTGGACAGCAGTTCATTACGCTGGTGTCGAAGTCCGGCAACACCTTCTATCTGGTCATCGACCGCAACGCCAAGGGGCAGCAGACCGTTCACTTTATGAACCTTGTGGACGAAGCCGACCTGTTGGCTCTGATGGAGGAAGAAGCTGCGGATGCCTACACTGCGGAGAAAGAAGCAGCGGCACAGGCAGAACTGGACAGGCTGAAAGCCGAGGAAGAAGCCAAGAAAGTCGCAGAGGAAGCCGCAACCGCTGAGCCGCCCAAGGAGAACAAGGTGACAAAGTACGCAGGCGCATTTCTGGGCGTAGTTGCCCTGATTGCACTGGCTGCGGGCGGTGGTTTCTATTTCTATCGCCAGCAGATGCAGAAGAAAAAAGCCGAAAAAGAAGCCCTTGACCCCGATGCAAACTACACCGAAGACAAGGGCGATTTTGAGATTCCGACCGAGGACGAGCCGGAGGACACCGGCAAGGAGGATAACACAGAAGAATAATTTTATGGCGGCGTTTGCCGCCTTACATACTAAAAAACGGGATGCCATAAAAATAGCACCCCATTCTAATATTAAAACAAACTGAAAGTCATCCAGTTGAAAAGACCCACTTGCCAGATGCATTAACGCCTGTTTTGCCCGAAAACCACCCCAATTACGATAAAAATGACGAGAATAACAATGCATAATGCCTTCCATCCCAAAGTGATTTTCAAATCACTGTGATCAAAGAAAAATGCAAACACGCCAAATAAACCGCATAAGAAAGAGATAATGTTTACGATGTTCATACTAGACCTCCTATTTGTCACTGTGGATTCAAATAGGAACTCAGCATTCAAAACAGAGAATCAAATAGACGAACTGACGCCTACCCGAAGTGAACAACAACCGTAAATCAATGCATCATGGCACCCACCCTACACTCACATAAATGAGTGTCTGTCTGCTAATAGAGTAATACATTCGTCGCTTTCTTCACATAAAATAATCGCTCTAAAATCTAGATAATTATATCTTATGTTGCCATAGAACGTTTATATTATCAAATGCATCATATAAAATGTCTTACCAAAAGGCATTTTAGAATACCTTGCCGCCTTTTCACAAAGCACCCCATCGGCGAGAGCGCACTCGATTTGTTCATCTCCACGCATTTCTTCCATTACTCGGCACATAACAGTATTTTATTTTATCAGGCAGATTTCTTGCTGGCAAGTTCCTTGACTTCTTCAATAGACAATTTAGAATACTTTGCCACCTTTTCATAAGGCATTCCATCTGCGAGCATCTCCAAAGCACACTCGATTCGTTCATCCTTACGCATTTCTTCCATTGCTCTGCACATAGTTGCCACTCCCTTCGCATCGTGCTTAAAGTATTGTACCCGATTTGCAAGCACCGGATAGAACATATCTTTTGCATCGGTACAGAAAAAGTCATGCATCAGTTTTCCGAGGGCAGTTTCATCCTTGATTTGAGAGTTCACATAGATGATATGTGACTGGTCGTTGAAAACTGTACCGGTTTCTTCTACCATACGATGAATGTGGTAAATCGGCAATCCAGCCTTTAACACATCGTTCTCCGTGATGAAGATAATATATGTTTCGTTCAAGGCATCATAATTGCTGCCAGAATGAGTGAGGTTTGCATCCAGCAGGCTGCTGTTGTAGCGGGCGCGTTTTTCGCTTGCCCCACGGTCACTGCGTTGCACCTCGATATTATATGCCCGATTCTGCTCATCAACAGCTAGAATATCCAGACGAACGGAGCGTCCCTGCAAATTCTTGATACTGTACTGACCATGCACTTCACGAACCTTCAAATCCGCTCGTTTGAGAATGATTTGAAGCAAAAATTCTGCACAAGCAGGGTCTTCAAAAACCGCCGCCATGAAATCGTCATCAATCAGGCGCAGGCCTCTCAGACGTTGTAAATCCTGCTCGTGTTTACGTTCAAAATCCAGTTCTTGCTGTGTTTTGTTTTCAGACATTGGTTCACCCGCTTTCTTTCTTCTTTCAAGAACATAGTACCATAATCCAATCTTTTTTACAAGATGACACCATTTATAAAAAGGAGTTGATGCTTATTGTCTTATTGCTTGGTAGTGGCGGAAAAGCCCTCTGTCGGGGCAGCTTACGCAAAGGTCCTCGGTGCGACCAATCGACAGGATGGTTATTGGGAGGGCAACGGTTATCTCGTCAGCTGGTGCGTTGGTCATCTGGTGGAACTGGCACCGCCCAATGTTTATGATGCCAAATACGTCAAGTGGAGCATTGCAGACCTGCCCATCCTGCCGGAAAAGTGGCAGTATCTCGTGTCTACGTCCACCAAAAAGCAGTTTGGCATTCTGCAAAAGGTGATGAACCGTCCAGATGTGGATAGCATTGTCTGTGCAACAGACGCAGGGCGCGAGGGCGAACTGATTTTCCGTTTGGTGTACCAGCAAGCGGGCTGCAAAAAGCCCTTCTCCCGCCTGTGGCTGTCCAGCATGGAGGAAAATGCTATCCGGGAGGGGTTCGCCCACCTGAAACCATCAACTGAATATGATGCGCTGTACAACGCAGCACTCTGCCGGGAACGTGCCGACTGGATGGTCGGCATCAATGCGTCCCGGCTTTTTTCGTGCCTGTACGGGCAACCGCTGGCGGTGGGGCGTGTTATGACCCCGGTGCTTGCCATGACGGTGGTGCGGGAAGCCGCCATTGCCGCCTTTGTGCCGGAGAAATTCTACACGGTGGATCTGGAACTGACCAGTGGCTGCACGGCATCCAGCCGCCGCATTCCTGAAAAATCCGTTGCAGAAAAACTGCTGGAAGCCTGTCGAAGGGAGATGGTGGCAACGATCCAGCGCATCACCCGCAAGGAAAAATCCGAGAATCCGCCGTTGCTGTACGATCTGACCACCCTTCAGCGAGATGCTAACCGCTTGCTGGGGTACAGCGCACAGCAGACGCTGGACTATGTGCAGAGCCTGTATGAGAAGAAACTTACCACTTATCCCAGAACTGATAGCTGCTATATCACCGACGATGACGAGGAAATGCTGGAGGAGCTGACCGAGGAACTGGAAAGATTTTTCGACATTACCCCGGAGGACATGGACGAGGCGGTGCCCCGGACACGGCGCACCGTCAACCGGGAAAAAGTCACCGACCACCACGCCATCCTGCCCACCCGCAGTATGCTGCAAGCCGATCTGGACGCACTGCCCAAGGGGGAGCAGAACGTCCTGAAGCTCATCATCGCCCGGACGCTGATGGCAGTCAGCAAGCCCTTCCGGTATCTGGAAACCCTGCTGACCACCGAATGTGCCGGGGAGGAATTTACCGCCAAGGGCAAGGAGGTTCTGGAGGAAGGCTGGAAAGCGGTGGAACGCAAGGTGCTTGCCGACATCCTGAACCGAAAACAGGAACTCACCGCCCTGCCCAATGCGGCAGAAAACGAGTGCGGCATCCTCAATGCAGAACTGAAAGAGGGGCAGACCTCGCCGCCGAAGCATTTCACCGAGGATACCCTGCTGCACGCTATGGAAACCGCCAGTGCGGATAGTATGCCGGAGGGTGTGGAGCGTCAGGGCATCGGCACTCCAGCCACCCGCGCCGCAACTATTGAAAAATTGGTGCAGAAGGGTTTTCTGGAGCGCAAGGGCAACAAGAAAACCAAGGTGCTGCTGCCCACGGATAAGGGAAAAGCCCTCATTACCGTAATGCCCGAAGAAATGCAGTCTGCGGATATGACGGCTGACTGGGAAGCAAAACTGCTGCAAATCGAGCGTGGCGAAATGGAGCCGGAAACTTTTATGACTGAAATCAAAGAGATGATTTCCTCGCTGGTAACGACCACCGAGGCTGCGAAAGGAGCGAATGCGCTTATGAAAAACAAAATCATTGGTGTCTGCCCGAACTGTGGGAAGCCTGTCGTGGAGCGTGAAAAGGGCTGGTTCTGTGAGAACAGGGAGTGCCGTTTCGTCCTGTGGAAGGACAATGCGTTCTTTAAGCGTCTGGGCAAGCGGCTGGACGCTCATGTGGCGGACAAGCTGCTGCGGGATGGTCGTGTCCGCTTGAAGGACTGCAAGAGTGCCAAGGGCAAGACCTACAATGCCACCGTGCTGCTGTCCTGTGAAGCCGATGGCCGCAGCAAGTTTTCGCTGGAATTTGAAGGTGGGTGCTGATGGAGCAGATAAAAGAAGCGGTCTACCTTATCAACGATGAACGCTATCTGCATCTCCGGGAAAACGGTACAGGGGTCGGCTTTGCCACTTATAACAAGGTAACTGGCGAGCCGCTGGAAAGTGGGCAGATTTCGGAAAAGAATCTGCCGCCAGATGGACAAAACACCATCCCTGCCGCCCGGAACTGGTATCTGTTTGAACTTTCGGACGATGACCGCAAGGTCATCCAACAGGAAAGCGTAAAGATCCTCGAAAACATCCCGCAGGCGGGCATCGGCAGACGGCGCATCTGGGAGCCGGAAACGCTGCCGAAGGATATTCGTCTCATCAACAGCCACTATGATGACCTCTATCGCATTCCAGATGGCGGCGTGATTCAGGTGGATTACCCGGATGGGCGCAGTTTTACGGCACGGGTGGAACATCTGGATGATTACCACTTTGACATGGGCGGTCTGGGCAATGTGTTCCACATCTGTCAGTTTGCCGAGGTCATGGAACGAAACCATGCAGACTTCTACCCGGAGATTCAGACACAGGACGAGCAGGCGGCGTGGGAACTGGGCGGCAAGGGCTATCTTGCCATCCAGTCCTGTGAGGATGGATGGGACTACACCCTCTACCACAGCGATTATTCCGTGATGGACGGTGGGCAGTTGGATGCCCCGGAACTGACCATTCAGGAAGCCCGTGAGCAGATTCTGGAAGCGCACCACATGGAAAAGGGGCGGCGGCTGTTGCAGGACTACGATGCCGTCATGGACAAAGTTGCGGAAGCCGAGGAACTGAGTGCAGATCACCGCCCTTCCACATTGGAAAAGCTGGCAGCACTGGCAAGTGATACGTCTGCGCCAAAATCCTCTGCACGTTCTGCGCCAGAACTGTGAGGTGGACGATGCAGCAAAAATGGAACCAGAATTTTGACGGCGAACCCATGGCGGACATCCCGCAGAAATTTCTGAACGCAGGGTGCGATGTTTATATGGTGATGCAGCTGCGGCATGACGAAAAAATCCTCGATGAAAGATTTGCTTCCATGCGGGAACTGCATCGTCGGGGCAAAACGCCCGACCCGGAGCATTACGAGGTCACCTACTATGCTGATCTGCCCGCCATGTGGCAGGATGTGCCGAACAACGAGGTTTTGGAAGAACTGTTTCAGGTGTTCAACCTCTCCCGTCCGCAGGATTTTGAGGGGCACAGCCTGTCGGTCAGCGATGTGATCGCACTCAAACGCAATGGCAAAGTGTCTGTGCATTATGTGGACAGCATCGGCTTCAAGGAGTTGCCGGGGTTTCTGGATAAAAAGCCGGAACGCGCCTCGGTTCTGCAAACGCTCAAAGAAAAGTGCGATGCCCCGGAGTGCAACCCCATCGTCTGCCGGAAAGTGAGGGCTGAACATGAACTTTAACCATGAAGAACTGATGCTGATGATGCTCTACAACACCGGCACCCGACTGGGGCTGGTGCAGGAGTTGCGACTGATGCAGTGCTACCTGATGCCCGACGAAACCGCCCTGCGTGAGCTGTCGGAGGGTGTTATCGAAAAACTGAAACTGTTGACCGATGCGGAGTTTGCCGAACTGGAATTTCCCCCGGACTGACTTTCGCCGCCTGCGGGCGGCGTACATAGGCTCTTTTACAATGGGATTCGGTGTGGTATACTGAACTCGACAAATCGGAATTTATATATAAAGGAGAATATTGATGAAACTGTTTTTATGTTCGCACTTTTCAAGTGTAGGAAGTCTGATAAAGGAAGAAATTGAAAATAAAAAAGTCGCATTTATTCCAACAGCTTCGCTGCGTGAAGGCTACACCGGTTATGTCGGCTCGGCTCGAAAATTATTCAAAAAGTTGGGAGCAATCGTAACTGAAATTGATATTTCAACGGAGGCTTATTCAACGATACAGTCTGTTTTTGAAGATGCGGATGTGATATATTTTACCGGCGGAAATTCTTTTTTCCTTATAGACCAGCTCCGTAAAACGGGAACGGATGAGCTGTTGAAGAAAGAATTGGCAAAGGGAAAACTGATGATTGGTGAATCGGCAGGTGCGATTATATGCGCTCCAAGCATCCAATATATCGAGCAAATGGATGAAAAGCCGGAGGACTACTCACAAGAAGATGATGCAGGGCTTGATTTGATTGATTTCTATGTTCTTCCGCATTATCTTACAGCACCATTTAAGAAAGTTACCGAGAAAATAATGACTGAGTTTTCGGATTTGAATCTATGCCCAATTAACAACCGTCAGGGAATTGTAATTGATGGTGAAGGTTCAAAGGTTATTTGCAAAGACTAATTTGAAAATTCCAGTTTGCGCACTTGTTCCTGACAAGAGGCAGCTCATAAAAATACATAAAAGGAGACGCTTTACGATGGAATACAAACGCTTTGGCAGTAAGATCATTGTCCGCATCGATAAGGATGAGGAGATCCTTGAAAAAGTAAAAGAGCTTGCGCTGAAGGAAAACATCCGCCTCGCCGCCGTTCAGGCACTGGGGGCTACCAACAGCTTTACGGTGGGCGTGTACAATGTGTCGGAAAGGAAATACTACGCCAACACCTTCAGCGGCAGCTTTGAGATCGTTTCCCTGACCGGCACCATCAACACCATGAACGGTGAATTTTACACCCACCTACACATGAGCGCCGGGAACGACAAGGGCGAGGTGTTCGGTGGACATCTGAACCGGGCAGTGGTCAGCGCCACCTGCGAGATGGTGGTCGATGTTCTGGACGGAACGGTAGACCGTGCGTATGACCCTGTTACCGGGCTGAACCTGTTCCAATTCCAGTCTGATAAAGAGAATGTTTGAGGATAAGCTGCCGGTGGATACCGACATAGGAACCACCGCGGAAAACGGGCAGCTTTGAAAAAGCTTTGAGGGAAAGTGAAATGAAGATTCGGAAAGCAGAGGAAAAAGATATTCCAAGACTCCTTGCCCTGCTGGGGCAGGTATTGCAGATCCATGCAGAGATCCGCCCGGATATTTTTATTCCCGACACCACCAAATACACCGTCTGTGAACTGGCAGAGCTTCTGAAGCAGGAGGATAAACCCATCTACGTTGCCGTAGACGAGGATGATGTGTGCAGAGGCTATGCCTTCTGTCAGATGCAGGAGCAGCCTTTTTCCACCAATATGGTGCCCTTCAAGTCGTTGTTTATTGATGACCTTTGCGTTGACCGGCAGGCACGGGGACAGCACATCGGAGAAAGTCTGTTTGAATATGTGAAGCAGCAGGCAAAAGAGCTGGGCTGCTATGAAGTGACCCTGAACGTCTGGGCAGGAAACACCCCGGCAGAGCACTTCTACGAAAAGATGGGCATGAAAACAAAGGAACGGCAGATGGAGTACATCCTGTGAATCGGGTGAGAGCGATGACGCTCTGATCGGGCACTATTTTTGAAAAAACCGCGATGTGAAAAAGGAGAAACCGCATGACATACACAAAACAGACCCTCCAGCAGGATCTTGCTGCCATGGGGCTGACTGGCACTGAGACCATTCTTATCCACTCCTCCATGAAGTCCATTGGTGCTGTCGAGGGCGGTGCAGACACGGTTCTGGACGCGCTGATGGAGTTCTTTGCGGAGGGTCTGCTGTTGCTGCCCACCCACACATGGCAGTTCATCGATCAGGACCACCCGGTGTTCGATGTCCGCCGCAGTCCCTGCTGCGTGGGCATCCTGCCGGAACTGTTCCGGCAGCGGCCCGGGGTAGTGCGTTCTCTTCATCCTACGCACAGCATCGCGGCCTGCGGCAGGGGCGCAGCAGAATATCTGGCAGGGGAACTGGAAAACAACACCCCCTGTACCCCCGGTGGCTGCTACGACCGTCTACGGGCGGTCGGCGGAAAGATCCTGCTGCTGGGCGTCAGCCATGCCCGGAACACCTTCCTTCACAGCGTGGAGGAGGTGCTGAACATCCCCAACCGGCTTACCGACAAGCCCTTGCAGCTCACTGTGGTGGATAAAGCCGGGGCAGAGCACACTGTTTATATGCGCTGCCACTACAATGCGCAGCAGCCCCACATCTCGGAGGATTTCGTCAAGCTGGAGCAGGCGTATCTGGACTGTGGCGCAGCGAAAAACACAAAATTTGGCGACGCGGCGTGCATCTTGTGCGACGCGAACGAGCTTTTTCGAGTGACGCGGCACGTCCTTGCCCCTGACCCGGAGGCGTTTGTCACCGAGCCGGTGATCCCGGCGCAGCGCTGGAAGAAGCTGTGCACGGAAACACGATAAGAGACAGGATCCCGACAAGAGAAAGAGGAGAACAGAATGCAGACATACAGCCGCAGACCCTCTGCTGTCAGCCGCTTTGAGCTTAGCGCAGCAGCACTTCATATCATTGCCATGGCACTGATGCTGATGGATCACCTCTGGGCGACCCTTCTGCCGGCGCAGGACTGGCTGACCTGTGCCGGGCGGCTGGCGTTTCCCATCTTTGCGTTTATGGCGGTAGAAGGCTACTTTCACACCCGAAACCTGAAGCGTTATGCCCTGCGGCTGCTGCTGTTTGCACTGCTTTCGGAAGTGCCCTTTGACCTGATGTATGGCGGGACATGGTTCTACCCGGTGCACCAGAACGTGATCTGGACGCTGCTGCTGGGGCTTTTGGGTGTGCATCTGATGGAAACGGTGCGCAAAAAGCAAAAGCTCTGGGTCTCACTGCCGGTGTGTGCCGTAGTAGTGGCAGCAGGAGCGCTGCTGGGAACGCTGGGGATGACGGATTACTACGGCGCTGGCGTGCTGACTGTGTTCGCCTTCTACCTCTTCCGGGGCCGGAAATGGTGGTGCCTGCTGGGACAGGCGTTGACCCTGTACTGGATCAATGTGGAGCTTCTGGGCGGGTTGATGTACCCCATCCGGCTGTTCGGCATGGAGTTTGAGCTTTGCCAGCAGGGGTTTGCGCTGCTGGCGCTGGTGCCCATCTGGCTGTATCGCGGGCGGCAGGGCTGCCACAGCAAACCATTCCAGTATGCCTGCTATGCCTTTTACCCTGTGCACATGCTGGTGCTTGTGCTGGCGCTGAATTTCGTGAACCGATAGACATCGCCAGAAGCCCATGAACGTCTCCATGATCAGAGTGGAAGCCGCCACCCTTCATCAAAGTGCAACAAATATTTGACATTTCTGCACGGCTGCGGTATGCTATGCAGTGGCAATAAAAAGAGAATCATCAGAATGCTGGAGGGGCCTTATGCTGAGAGGGTTCACACCCGACTCCCTGCACCTGATCCGGATAATACCGGCGTAGGAAATGCATTTCTGCTGCTTGATACAGTGGGCCGTTGGACTCGCTGGCAAGGGGGATGCTTTCCGGACGAAAAGCATCCCTTTTATTTTGCACAAACAAAAAAGAAGGAAAGACTATGAAAACTGAAAACTGCTGTACCGGCTGCAACCGTCCGGACCTGCCCTGGGCAGGCCGTGGCACGGAACTGCCCATTGCAGGCTGTCGCTTTACCCTGTACCCGATGTCGGACAAATACATCGAGATCATTCTGGGCGCGCTGGAAAAGACGGACACCTCCGCCGTGTGGAGCGAGACGGATGCCCTTTCGACGGTCTACCGCGGCAAGCTGCCCTATGTGGCAGACGCTGTACAGGCCCTGTTCCTGAACGCTTACCGCCCCGGCGTCCACATGGCGCTGGAAGGACAGTTCTCCAAGGGCTGCCCGGGGGACGTGTCTGGGGATACGGTGCTGAATCGTGAGGGCGAAGCCCCCAATGCAGAGCTGGTGAAGGACATCCACTTCCCGGTCCACTGCAAGCTGGCTCTGTATCCGCTGGGCGATGCCCAGTATATCGACGAGATCGCCAAGGTGTGGTATATGGCACAGGAGGAGGGCCTGAACCCCAAGACCATTCACTACGCTACCCGCATTGACGGCGACGTGCAGGATGTGTTCACCTACCTGACCCATGTGTGTGAGCGGATGGAGAATGCCCCGGCAGTCCACCACTATGTCCTGCACTTTACCATGAACTGCAACAGCCCGACGGAGGAAAACTAAAATGAATACGAAGAATTGGAAACTGAAAGATGTTCTGTTGATCGCCATCAGCGCCGTGTTGTTTGGCGTGGTCTACCTTGGCTGCACCTACATCGGCGGCGTCCTGTACGGGATGCTGACCCCGTTCGGCATGGCCTCTCTGGGCTATGAGCCGTTCTACGGCATCTACTTCATGGCAGGCGCATTCGGCATCTATGTCATGCGCAAGCCCGGCACCGGCCTCATCGCGGAGCTGCTGGCGGCTGTGCTGGAATGCCTGTACGGCAACTATTTCGGACCCATCATCATCCTGTCCGGTCTGGTGCAGGGCCTTGGCTTTGAGCTTATCATTGCGCTGAAACGCTACAAAAAGTTTGACCGGTTGACCATGATCCAAGGCGCAGTCATCTGCTCTGTCCTCACCCTGATCTACAACCTGTTCATCAGCGGCTACAGCAAGATCGCGGTTCCCGTGCTGGCCATCATGCTGGTGGTGCGGATCATCAGCGCCATCGTCTTTGATGGCTTCATCACCCCGATGCTGGCCGATGGCCTCGTCAAGGCAGGCGTCCTGAAGGGCTATGCTGTGGCACAGGGGCAGGACATGGATCTGGAGGACTAAGGAATGTCGGCTGATCTCGCGCTGGAGCTGGAAGATGTCGTGTTCCGCTATCAGGAAAAAGGCAGGCGCAATATTCTGGATCATACCAGCCTGACCATTCCGGCTGGGACGCTTACGGTCCTGATGGGCGGCAGCGGCTGCGGAAAAAGCACGCTGGCTGCGGTGGCCGCAGGACTCTACCCTGAGAACGGCGGCTTTTTGGAAAGCGGCATCATCCGGCTGTACGGGCAGGATCTAAAGACGCTGGACCCCCAGAAGCGCGCCGCCTACCTGACGGTGCTGTTCCAGAATCCCGACTTGCAGTTCTGCATGAATACCCTGCGGGAGGAGATGCGCTTCTGTCTGGAAAACATCTGTATCCCTGCCGGGAAGATGGATGAACGAATCGAACAGGCCGCCGCAGAGCTTGGCATCGCGCCGCTGCTGGACCAGACCCTTTCGACCCTGTCCGGCGGCGAAAAACAGAAAGCAGCCCTCTCCTGCCTCTATGTCATGGAGAGCCGCTGCATCCTGCTGGACGAAAGCTTTGCAAATCTGGACCACGAGGCGGCGATCCAGCTGCTGGAGATGCTGCTCAGAATGAAAGCCTCCGGCCGGACCATTCTGGCCATCGACCATAAGGCAGACCTCTGGCTGGAGGCTGCGGATGAGATCATCCTACTGGAAGAGGGCGGCAGAGTGGCCGTCCGGAGCATCAACCGCAAAAACCTGTCGGAGCACCGCGCGGATTTTGAGCGGCTTGGCCTGTTTTACCCGGGTTCCCGGTCGGAACGGACTATGGCCCGCCCGGCAGAGGGCAAACCGCTGCTGCAGTTCCGGGGAGTCAGCATCCGCAAGGGGCTGCCCACCCGGCGCAAGTGGGGCCGACCGGTGTACGATGCTCCCTTTTTGGTGCAGAATACGGATGCGGATTTCCCGGCGGGCTGTATGACCGCTGTTCTTGGCCCCAGCGGCACCGGAAAGACCACCACGTTTCTCTCGGTGCTCAGGCAGCACCCCTACACGGGACAGATCTTGTTTCAGGGGCGGGACATTGCAAAAATGAAGCTCAAAGAGCTGTATCGCCATATTGGCATCGTTTTCCAGAACCCTGCGAACCAATTCGTCACCCAGAATGTGGAGGACGAGGTCTGTGTGGGGCTGCGACTCTGGGAGCCGGGCCTCTCTGACGAAGCCTGCCGCCAGCGTGCCGAGGAATTGCTGGACCGCTACGGCCTGAAACGGCAGCGGCGCTATTCGCCCTATATGCTCAGTCAGGGCCAGCAGCGGCGGCTGGCTGTCCTCTCGGTGTTGGCAGGCGGACAGGAGCTGCTCTTACTGGATGAACCTACCTATGGTCAGGATTCCCGCTCGGTGAACGCGATCATGGAGCATCTGCGGGAGAAAGTGGAGCAGGAGGGACTGACGGTGATCTTCATCACCCACGATACCGAGCTGGCTGCGGCTTGGGCCGATAAAATCTACCGGCTGGAAGACACCATGCTGGTGGAAAAAAACGCCGGGGAGGTGCTGTAAATGCTGGAACGCTGGAACCCTACCGTAAAAGCATTTACGGTGCTGGTCTGTGTTATTCTGCTCTCATTCGAGTATCTGGTCAGCCTGAACCTGCTGGTACTGGCCGTCTGCCTGCTGCTGTTGGTGTTCTGCTCCCGGGTAAGCCTGAAAAAGATCGGCGTTATCCTGCTTCCTGCCTGCGTCGCGGCATTTGGCTTGTTTGTAATGGGCCTTTACTATGCCCGGGGCGGCAGCACGCAGACCGTAGATATGAGCAGTCTGTCGGCCATGCCTTACAGCGTGCGCGCGGCAATGTCCCAGAACCTGTATACGGCATTGCAGCTGGCGACCCGTCTGCTGGCCTATGCGGGGCTGGGCATCCTGTTCGCACTTTCCACCGAGGGCGATTTCTTTATTGCGAGCCTGCTCCACCAGTGCCGCCTCCCGCCTAAGTTTGCCTATGGCATCTTGGCGGCGTTCCACCTGATGCCGGGGATGGCACGGGAGTATGCGCAGGTGCGCACAGCTTTTGCGGTGCGTGGTCTGAAAATGGGGCCGCTCTCCATGAAGCCGGTTTTCACGATGCTGGTCAACAGCGTCCGATGGTCGGAGTCCATCGCCATGGCCATGGAGTCCAAGGGCTTCTGTGGGGAGGCACCGCGTACCTATTATACAGTGCCCCGGGTGCACTGGTATGACTTGGCCGCTGCTGCGCTTATGGTGGGCGGCGTGGTGCTTGGAATGCTGTTTCTAAAGCTCTGAGGTGGGTTTTCACTACCCGACTTTTTAAGTAAGAACAGGACAAATCAAAACCCTCCTGACCATGATGGCCGGGAGGGGTATTTTTGTGTCTGTATTTCGCTGGCGTCCAAATCCTACACTGGACGAGAACGGTTCAGACTGTAAAATGATGTCCGAACGATATTGAACGAATCACCGAACTATATTACTGGGCTTTTGACATCAAGAGTACGCACTCAACGGTTGATTGCGATTCCAAGGGAAATTCTCGAATCTCTTTTCCATTATAGGGGACAGGGAAGGCAAATACAATGTTCCGAATCCAGTTGCCATTTGGCTGTTTTTCCGGGAAAATATCAATGCGCTCGATGAAGGCGCGCATGAATTCCTTTTGCTCCACCTCAGTGGCGGCATTGTAGACTTCATCGAAGGCCAGAAGCAGGTGATAGATGTTGTCAGCTGTGATCTTCTCCTGATGAATGTCATCAATCTGACCCTGGATTTCAGCGAGCTGGGTTTCCATGTCCTCAATCAGTTCATATTGCTCATCGTAACGCCGTTGCAAATCCAAAGCCTTACGGTCATAATAGGGATCATTAAAGTCCAGTGTGTCCATCTGGTGCTCCAGACGAGATTTCGTACTGAGTCGCTGGCGGAGCTGCGCTTTGATTGCATCGGCCTGACGGTCTAACTCGCTGGTATCGACTGCAGAACCGATTTTCTCTTTGATGGCATCTACGAAGCGTGGATCGTGAACCATAGCGGATACGATGGATGCGACCATCTGATTGATTTCGTTCTGTTCAATGTTCAACCGGAAAGAACATTCGTGTCCAGTCTGCCCTTTGATGCTCTTGCAGAAGTAGTAGTAACGAGTTTTGTTATCCTTGCTGTGAGCCTTAGAGACATTTCCGTACAGATTCCGTCCACAGCAGGGGCATTTCAGAAGGCCGGAAAGAATATGCGCGTGGTCTGGGTCACGGACCTTTTCACGCCGCCCTGTGGTACGCTGACGCTTGGTCTGTGCAAGATTCCAGTCGTCCTCGGAAACGATGGCTTCATGTTGACCGACATAGACGGGAAACTCGGATTGCTTCACAACGTGCATTTCGTTTCGAGTGCCGAGTTTCTTTTCAACATTGCGGCGACCAAATGCAATCTTACCGCAGTAAATGGGATTGTCCAGAATACCTCTAACAAATACAGCAGAAAACTTTGGAATAGTTCCATTCTGACGGAGCTTTTTCACATAGCCATGGGTGTTCAGATACCGGGCAATACCTGCTACACCATCGTTGGTATGGATAAAGCGGTCAAAAATAACACGGATAACTTCCACTTCATCGTCTGCAATCGAAAGCTCGCCATTTTCCAGCCTATAGCCATAGGGTGCAAAGCCGCCGTTCCATTTGCCCTCACGGGCTTTCTGTTCACGGCCGGCCATCGTTTGAGCACGGATATTCTCACGTTCGATTTCAGCAACAGCAGAAAGAACAGAAATCATTAACTTGCCGGAATCTTTGGAACTGTCGATGCCATCTTCTACGCAAATCAAATTGACACCGAAATCCTGCATAAGCTGCAAGGAGTTCAGAACATCGGCCGCATTGCGCCCAAAACGGGAGAGTTTGAATACCAGAACATAAGAAACGCCGTCTTTACAGTCTTGCACATCTCGCAGCATCTGTTGAAATTCGTGCCGACCTTGAATGTTCTTACCGGAAAATCCTTCATCAGAATATTCTCCAGCAATGACCATATCTTCATAATCGGCATATTTGCGCAGCTTTTCACGCTGTGCATCAAGGCTGTAACCGTCCACCTGCATGGCCGTAGATACGCGAGTATAAATGTAGCATTTGGTGCGTGCTTTTTTCATAAGAAATCCTCACTTTCGGCGGTTGGTTGTTGTGTGAGATTTTCATGCTGGATATAATACTCTAGCAACCGGAGTACATACTCTGGCGCATGGCGGTGGCCGAGTTCCCATTCTGTTACAGTGCGGTAGGGAATTTGGAAGAAAGTGCAAAACTCCCGGCGGTTCATCCCGGTCGATTCGCGCAGTTCGAGGATTTTGTCTTTGCAGTCCATAAAGTTGCCCTCATATATGTAAAACACGCTACGCAATTATTTTAACATAAAAATAAAAATTACGCAACGTGTAAATCTGCTTATGCAGCTTTACTGTTGGTCGCGCAAAGCAGAGACTCCTTTTGCTCCAGTACAGTTGAGCCATATTTTTGAATCAGCTTTGCCATAACATCGATACAGCGTACAAAGGATGCATTGTCAGTTTCGGTGTCATAGTATTTTTTCAATAGGCAACTCCATTTCCTTGTAGCAGAACTTTGACAGTCCTGCGAATTTTAGAAACATCCCTTGATTCATCCGATCAAAAGTTTCAGTCGCTCCAGCTTTTCCTGCGCTGTTTCTTTGCGGAAACTCACGCCGATGCAGGAAACAGGAACACACATTTCCAGCAGGCGGTCATAGATGCGGGCATGGGCGGTATCCTGTGGGTATCGTATCTCGCCCAGCGTCAGGTTGGTGGTGACGATCAGCGGCTTCTGGCTGCGGTATCTGCTGTCCACGATGCTGTAGATCTGTTCCAGTGCGTACTCGGTGCCACGCTCCATGCCGAAGTCGTCAATGATGAGCAGGGGATAGCGGCAGAGCCTGTCCACAATATCATTGCGCCCGGAAAAGCTGCTGTTCAACTCGTTCAGGATTCGAGCGAAGTTCGTCATACGCACAGGCACCTCCTGCTCCATCAGAGCGTTCGCAATGCACCCGGCGAGGAAACTCTTGCCTGTACCCACACCGCCCCAGAGGAGCAGTCCTAGGTTCTCTGAGCGCATGGCCTGCCACTGTTCCACATAGCAGCGTGCATGGTGCATCTGCGGGCTGCGGCCATTGTCGTTTTCAAAGGTCCAGTCCAGCATTGCCGGGTCAGAAAACCCTTCTGCTTTCAGCCGCCGTACAAGGTCGCTGTGCTTCTGCTGCTTGATAAGGGCTTCCTGCTTTGCCCTCTCGATGCGCTGGCAGCTGCATTCAATGGGGTGCTTGTTTTTGCCCATCAGGGCAATGCCCTTTGCAAAGAACTCTTCCCTTGGCGTGTGACATTTTCCGCAGTAAAGCAGACCATCCTCGCCATAATAATCCTCGGTGTTTTCGGGAATACTGGAAATGGACTGTTCTAAAATTTTCTCAATCGTCTTTATAGGCTTTCTCCCTCCTTGAATGTGTAGTCCGGGATGCCCGGTGCTTGCTTCTGTTCTGGTCTTTGCCGTTTCGCCCAGATGCGCAGGGTAGCGGCATGATCAACGTACTTTTTGCCGGTAGACTGGATATAAGCCGAAAGCTGTTCGATTAGATCATCTAGCCCGGAGAAATCAGCTTTGAGTCGCCTGTACTCCTTTGCTGTTAAAAAGACATTCTGATATTCGCCAAAGGTCAAATAAGCATCTGTTGTTTTTATCAGGTGGTTATTTTTCAGGTCGTTCTTATTACGTTGGTTAGTGGAACACTTTTGTTCCATGGAAGATATCATTTCTGTTCCATCACATGGAGCAGAATCGTTCCATGCAGCGGAACATTTTTGTTCTGTCGGGACTTTTACAAAGATATTGTTGGGAACAGCAATGTGACCTCTCCTGCGCTCGATCAAATCGGCATCTTCCAGTGAACGCAACGCACGTTTAATGCTCATGGTGCTGCATCGTAGAGCATCGCTCAATGATGAAAGCGGGAAAATCACATAGACGAAGCCGCACTCATCCATCCAGTTGTTCTTTTGGGAAAGTGTTGCACGATCCAGCAACAGGGTGTAGAGCAGCTTTGCTGTGTGGCTCAGGTCTGTATCCAGCAGAAAGCGGGGATAGGGCAGATATTGCGGCAAAGGTGTAGTGACAGTCAGGTAGTTGGAAATAAAATTCACCTCCAGTGTTTTTTCATCAAACAAATTTTTGGAAAGCATTTTACTGGCTGCTGGTAGTCTCCAGAAGATGCTGCCGATGCTGCTCTTTCAGATGCACAATATAGCTTTCTGCCTTTTGCAAAGCAGCAATAACTTTTGCTTCAATCTCTACATTTGTCAGAAAGTCGGGATACAGAGCAAAGCATTGTTCGAGACGGAAAATAAAGCTATCAGAGGCACTGTTGATTTCACTGAACATTCCTTCGGCATCGGCGACATGATCAACCGTTGCCATCTTTTCTCCTAGCTCACGAATGGTCTGGAGTTCGGTGCTGCGCTTACCCGATGAAATAAAAGGTCGATTCTCCGAGAGCGGATCAGCCGTTTGGATCTTCGATGTGGCAGCAGTAGAAAAATTGTTTTCGGTGACCTTGGAAAGTAATTCTAAATTCTCATAGGTGTCTGCACTATCGTCTGGTTTACCGTTCAGCTTTTCCTCTCGCCATGTTGATACCACGGTGGGCAATGCTTCCGTGGGAGTTCCACGGATAATGGTAGCCTCTCGCTGGGATAGCTTAAGTTTGCCGGATAAGATTTCTTCCTGAATGCCGGGGCAGTATTTTTCCATCAGCTCAACGGTTTTCATGAACTGCTCGGCACGAATTACAAAAGAGGGACTTACATTATTTTCTTTGGCGATTCGTTCAGTTGTGTTTTCTACAGGTGGCAAATTGTCAATTTGACAGTTTGCCACCTGTGTGTACTGATTGCCATGATTTCCCCCACGAGTGGATTTTTCAGAGTGATACTGCTTTCCAATCAGAAACTTTTTCTGCTCGGGTGTCAGATTCCGACGACCCAGCTGATGTTTGCAGATCCATGCCAGAACATCTTCACGGGTTTCGCAGGTGCAGGAAATCGAACGGGTGGTATAAGGAATTTCCGGGTGCTGCTGGAGAATCTTATAGCGATTATGACCATCAACAAGAATGTTGCCCCAGACGATCAGGGGAGACAGGACTTCGCCCTCTGAAAGGATGTTTTCTTCCAGTTGCTGAAATTCTTCATCGGTCAATGCAGGAATCTGAGATTGAAATTCGGAATCAATGATAAATTCAAACTTGTTTTTCTTCATAGGCAAAATCTCCTTTCAAAAATTTATTGGTAGTTCAGCCGTTATCCCCGCATGGATTTCCTGCCCCCTTCCGGCGGCGTCTTCCGGCTCTCCCTTGCGGGGTCATGGCCGGGTATCCCATGCAGACGGTCATTCGGTTCTCAAGGTTCGATGAAGGCTTGTAGAAAGCCTATCACAATCAAATAAGTATTTTTAGGACGTATCAGGTCCGGTTTTGAGGGAGAAAACCGGACCTGGGAGGTCCGGTTCTTGTGAACGGCTCTGGATAGAGCATACCATAAAATTGTTCGATTTTTTAGGAGGTGATACTTCCGCTTTTTGCCTTCAAAACCGGAAGTAATAGTTCCGGTTTTGTGCAATATTGAATGAATCAACGACGATTTTTTGGAAACGATTTTTTTCTACAAGAAATTTGCTTATTCAGCGTCTGTTAAGATACGCAGTCGGCACAGTTTATGTGCTGAATATCGGGTTTTGGCGAAGCTCAACAAGTGTTTTTGAAGTCGGATTTGAAAAATCTGATTCAAAAATTTCGAGGTGGTACCAACTCGCCCTGTTTGCTGCGGTTGCAAACTCGAAAATTTTTGTGCAGAAAAATAACCGCCCGCTTCAAGTTGAACTTGAAAACGGACGGTCTCGATTGCAAAATGATTTTCAAATTTTGGAAGAACGTTGAGAGGTTTCATAGCACCCGCAAGCAATGCAGACGTATATACATCTGCTTATTTTGCTTTGCAAAATACTTGTTGGGAACACCCAAACCCTCGAACTGCATCCCGTGGATGCAGGCTGTTTTAAGCAAACAAAAAGGAAAACGGTTTTACTTCTTGCGGAATTCTCCATACAGCCACTCTGCCAGAGCTGACATAATAGCCTTGTACTTGCTGGTATCCTCAAACAAGGAAGAGAAGGTGTCCTGCGCTTCGAGATAGCTGTCCTGTGCGGCAGTGTCAAAGGCTTTGGGGAAGATGCTCTCGGTAAAGATCTGCGGGTCGGAGCTGCGCGCCAGCTTTGCCAGCTTCGGGTCGGCCAGCAGACGGTCATGCAGGGCAGTAAGCAGCACCCGGTCGGCGTTGGTGAACTCGCCCTTGAACTTCTCGTTGATCTTCAAAATAATCTCGTCCAGCGGCTCCTTGGGGTCGTGGCCGAGAGCACCTTTCTGGGTGACTGGCTCGTAGATGCCCTTGGCGTGCTCCAACTCGATGGCCCCGGCAAAGGTCTTTTGCAGCTTGTAATACTCCAGCTGCAATTTGCCCTCCAAGTCCAGCGGAGAGACCTCGTCCGGCGGCAGCAACTTGAGCAGGTAAGCGCAGAATACGTTCTCCTTGTGCAGCTCTTCATCGAACATCCGCGCCACCTGTGAAACGTAGCCGTACCACTTGACAAGGCTGCGCAGCAGACGGCGGAACTGGTACCGCTCGGCCTGCGTTTTCTGGTTGTAGCGGTCTGCCACCGGCTTCAAGACGCTGCTCATGCGGCCCACGGCGTTTTTATCCTGCTTGGTGCTGCGGAAATACTCCTTGGCAAAGGCTTCCACGTCTGCATCGGAATAGACCGCAAAGCTCCGCAACTCTTTCTGGGTCTTGTAAATGAGGTCGGTGTTGACCTCCTGCTCCAGAAAGGTTTCCTGATAAAACGGCTGGAAGGCCTCCCGGATGTCCTCGGCCTTGTTCACAAAATCCAGCACAAAGGTGTCGGTTTTGCCGGGACAGGTACGGTTCAGGCGGGAGAGGGTCTGCACTGCCTTGACGCCCTTCAGCTTTTTGTCCACGATCATGGTGTGAAGCAGCGGTTCGTCAAAACCGGTCTGGTATTTTTCTGCCACGATGAGCACATTGAAGTTGTTATGAAACTCCTTTTTGGTCTGGCTCTCCGCAATGTGGCTGCCGTCAGCGCGGACGTTCAGGGACTGCTCCGTGTACTCCACGCCGCCGTCCGGTACGGCACCGGAAAACGCCGCTAAGATCTGCACATCGTCATAGCCCTGCTCCGCAATGTAGCGCTTGACCTCGTGGAAGTATCGCACCGCCGCCAATCGGGAGGAGGTGACCACCATCATCTTGCCCCGCCCGCCGATCTTGTGGCTGGTGGTCTCCCGGAAGGTCTCTACAATGATCTTTGCCTTCTGGCTGATGTTGTAGGGGTGTAGCTCTTCATACTTGCGGATGAGCTTCGCCGCTCGGCTGGCGGGCAGGTCGGGGTTGTCCGGGATGGTCTTGGCAATCTTAAAGCAGGTGGAATAGGTCATGTAGTTTTGCAGCACATCCAGAATGAACCCTTCCTCAATGGCCTGCCGCATACTGTAAATGTGGAAAGGGTGGTGGCTGCCGTCCGGGTACTCGGTGCCGAACAGCTCCAGCGTGGCGGCTTTTGGGGTGGCGGTAAAGGCAAAGAAGGACAGGTTCTTGTGCCGCCCATGGGAGGTCAACTCCTTCACCAGCGCATCCTCCGGGTCGATCTCGTCCTCCGCTTTGCCCTCCAGCTCGGCATATTCCCGCAGCGCGTCCTCGGTGTCGGCAAGGGCGGCTTTCAGCTTCAAAGCAGAGGTGCCGGTCTGGGAGGAGTGCGCTTCGTCGATGATAACGGCATAGTTCTTCCCGGCGGTCTTGTTTACCTCAGTATAGATGACCGGGAACTTTTGCAGCGTGGTGATGATGATGCGTGCGCCGTTGTTGATGGCATCCCGCAGGTCGCCGGAGTTTTTGTCCTCGCCGATGGCCTCCACCGCACCCAGCGTATGGTCGAAGCCGGAGATGGTCTCCTGCAGCTGTGCGTCCAGCACGGTGCGGTCAGTCACCACGATGACGCTGGCAAACACCGGCTTGTTCTCGGTGTTGAACAGGGAAGCCAGCCGGTACGCCGTCCAAGCAATGGAGTTGGACTTGCCCGACCCGGCGCTGTGCTGGATGAGATAGTGCTGCCCGGCACCCTTTTGCCGCACATCTGCCACCAGCTTGCGCACCACGTCCAGCTGATGGTACCGGGGAAAAATCAGGGTCTTGCCGTCCTGCAGACTCATAAACTTTTGCAGAATGTCCATCATGCTGTCCTTCTGGAACACTTCTTCCCAGAGGTAGGCGGTAAGGTAGCCGTTGGGGTTGGGCGGGTTGCCTGCACCGCCGTCCCGCCCGGCACCGTTGGAGCCCTGATTGAAGGGCAGAAAGCGGGTGTCCTTGCCCGCCAGCCGGGTGGCCATCCACACCTCGGTCAGGTCTACGCAAAAGTAGCCCAGAATGCGCTTGTTGAACTGGAAACACACCTCCCGGGGGTCCCGGTCGTGCATCCACTGCTGCTTGGCGTTCTCCACAGTCTGCCCGGTGAACTGGTTCTTCAGCTCAAAGGCAAACACAGGGATGCCGTTTACCGCCAGCACCATGTCCACCGAGTTGTGGGTGGTGTCGGAGTAGAACCACTGCCGGTTGCAGGTGATCTCGTTTTGGGCGTAGCGCTGGGCGTCCTTCTGGTTCAGCGCGGACTCCGGCTGAAAATAGCACACCCGGAACCGCCGTCCCCGGTGCTTGAACCCATATCGCAGCACCGAAAGCAGCCCGTCCGCATCGCAGGCATTATTAAAGGCCGTGCAGAACTTCCGCACCGGGTTTACCGGGTTCTGCTTTTCAAAAAATGCCCACTCGTTTGGCTGGGTCTTTTGCACAAAGCGGATGAGGGTGTCCACAAACAACCCCAGCTTGGGGTCGTAGCAATCCCCGTTGCGGGTGTAGCCCCCGGCAGGGGAGAGCAGCGCCGCCGCAATGTCCGATTCAAACTGCTTTTCGGTGGTGATAAGGGACATTTGAAATCCGCCTTTCTTTAAGAAAATTGGTGAATTTGATACAACAAATGAATTTTTGAACATTTTTTGTTGTGCGGGTTGTAAAAATTGCCAGTTGACACTTGTTAGAAGATTTGCTATTATACTTGTAAATTAGCATCGGAAATTCAGGTGTCTATCTAATAGATATCTGTTTTAGAAGGTGTTAGAAAAAGACCTATCCATCTTGGTTTCTCTTTTTATGAGATACTGAATTGTGTGGGTCTTTATTTTTTACCCCATTTTAGGTAGTCGTACATTCGGATCAATCTTTTAATGTTGCTTCTTGTATTAACATCAAAGTGATCGAGAGCATCAGGGTCATTTGTAAATATCTCGCGTAAGATTTGACCTAAATAATCTGCATCCATTTTATCTTCAGGTAAAGAACACATGACGCGATATGCTTTGGGAGGGTTATCTTTTAGTGTTTCCCAAAGATTTTGTAAAGAGGAATAGCAATCAGTGGTGGAGCGATATTTTTTGTTAGTCTTTGTGGCAAGGTCATCGAAATTACTTTTTGTTTCTGATCGAATTTGGGGAAAATCTTCCTGTGTCTGTATTTGACTAAGATAGCGATATACAGGAAGATCGCCGCTATTGATTCTTCGCATTTCGGGATAGGCATACCTTAAAAGCTGTTCAGCAGAATAGTCAGTCAAATCTCCCATGACGATACTACGATACCATTCATTTGCATGAACAATACTCTGCAATCCGCGCTCACCCGTATTGGAAACACCAATAGAAATAGCCAGACAATTTTCATCGATGTTTTTATCATCAATTTGACCAACTTTCATAAGAGGGCCCGGCTTGCTGGTGACAACGTAGGTGTACATCTCTTCTTTGAAGCGACGTAAGAGTTTCACAGGAACAGAGGCTTGTTTGGCGGCCAGTGCGTCATAGAGAATCCCAAAGTCAGAAAGTGTAAGCCTTGTCATAGAAAAAATCTGTGGGCCAATAGCCATCGCATAAGAAGAAACTGCATAACCAGTCATACTGGGGTTATAGTCAACAAAAACAAACCGTTCCTGTAACCGGTCGGCCTTATCCCTTGGCAGGCAAAGTAGAATATCGTTCAAAATCTTTTGAATATCTTGATCTGTAAGAGAGTAACCGATATAGATAATTGGATACTCCATGAAAATTGTCATGAGCTTTGCTGCAAGGTATTTGCTTTTATCGTTAAAAACTTCGTAGTCCCACTCATTGATAATAAGAGTTTCTGGCAGGGAAACGGAACCATGAATCTTATAAATTTCAGCGATACCTTGTATGGCAGAGAAAACAAGCTGGTCTTGCCCAACATAAGGAGTATAATCGTCAAAGAGCTTTTCAAAGAAAAGGTCATAGTTGGTCGTGATAATACCTGCAAGGTTTTTCTTGGAAATATTCTTTAATTTTTGAATTTCATCTTTGTATTCGGGGAGCGCAACAGACTTTTCCTTTAGATACCATGCAATTTCAGCTTTGAAGGGTGAACAACCGCGCTCTACGGCATTCAGAACAAAAGATTCGTTTGTACGCATGGTTGGAGTGTTATACCACTTGGTGTCAAAATCCTGCTGAATTAAAGTGGCGATTTTAGGCATAACACCTTGTGTGGAACCCAACTGCTGAGCCTTACTTTCGTAGGCACGATAGGCAAAGCGGTCAGAGTTCACTCTGGAAGCAAATTCGGTTAATAAGCCTTTCCAATCGGGGAGATTATAGTAACGACGGGTAATGCCAGAACCAACAAACAAAAAGGGAATGGTATTAAAATGTGAAACAATATCTTGAATTGTCATATAATCTTCCTTTCCCAAAGAAATATTCTAAATTTCAATTAATTGAGCTACTTTGTTGTATTCTAAAACGAGTTTATACATTCGATTTTGATGGTTTGCATCAATAATATGCATGACGACGATGCTGTCTGAAAGATTCTCTATATAATTGAATTTTATCACAAAAGCCATTCCCTTTTCAATCATTTCAGGGCGTAAAGGAAAATAACAATGATCGCCAACAGTTATCTTTTCAATAATAAATTCGGCCTTGTTGGAGTTAATAAAGTTTCCTTGAATGTGCTGTAGGTGCTCATGGTACTCTGCAGAACCAACGAATGAAAATAAAAACACATGATTATTTGATGGAATAATTCGAGAATCACCGTAATCGATAGGACAAAAGAATGGCCGGGCGGCTTCTGCTTTTTCAGAATCTCGAACTTTTCTATCTCGATAAAGGGTAATTCCAACGCCAATCAATGCGATTATACCACCAATGAACGCAGAAGCTAAAGGAACGATAACGTCTGTAAGCCAGTTTACTGCTGGAGTAGACACAGAGATACAATTCATTTTACACCTCCCTCTTTCCCGTTACAACCTCATAAATCAAACTTTTCTTGTAGCTTTCCATTTCTTTTACCAGCTGCCCTTTCTTTGCAATCAGCCCGTCAATCTTGGCGCACTTGGCGTCAAGATAGTCGGCGATTTCTTTTTGTTCGGTTAGTGTAGGAACAGGCAGAAGGTAATTACAAATAGTGGAAATATTAACATGAGGGGAAGTGCTTCCAATCGTGTCTGCAACTCCCTGTAGATATACGGACTCCGAATTAAGGGCATACATTGCATATTTAGGGTATAAGAATTTGGTATTACAACGGAATTGCATAATACGTTGTCCTAAACAATATTTGTTGCTTTCTGGAACAATACACGCTAATCCCCAACGCTCACCCTCGCGTCCATAAACAATATCATCTTTATCTAATGTTAAACGGCGTGTGCGTTTCTTGTACTCAGAGACATCAAGACGGTACATATCTTCATCACGGCGAAGAGAAGCTAAAGCTTGGTCAGCAGTTCGAATTACATAGTAATTGCCTGTAAAGGAGTAAGTGGGTGTTTCATGTGGACAGTCAACAATAACATTCATTAAATATTTAAGCTTAATATGTGAACATTGTTGTGTTGCTACAGCCTGCGTAATAACTGCCTGTTTGAGCTTTTTGTATTCCTCGATACTGGAACGAGTTTTGGACAGCAAGACATCAATCTCAGAACATTTTGCATCTAAATAATCCGAAATCTTTGTCTGTTCATCCGTTGACGGATAATGAACTGGACAATTACGGATAAAACTAGGAGAAATGCGCTTTAGTCCACCAGTACCTGTCATGGTTGAGCAAGCCCTTGCCACAAATGCTTTATTCTGAAGCCAGTAGAAGAAGTAGTGTGTAGAAATACTTTTTGGACGAAAAATAAATAGTTCAGAACTGCCGAGACCAAAACCGGAAAAAAGATTGTTCATGATGGCGATATTGCCGTTTTCAAAGCAGGGCGTAACCTTTGCCATAGCAATATCACCATTTTGAAATGGTGTTAGCGTATGCGAAAGGTTTCCATAAAGTGCAGAACGATTTTCAAAGCCGCCATTTTTGACGCACTCCATGGGAGTATATGTGATTTTGGATTCATCAGTTAAATAACTGGTATCACAAGTGGGTTCAAAATCTGCGAGGTACTTTAAGCGGATGACTTCCCACCCCTCCGGGATCTCCCCAATCCATTCAATGCCGCTGGCTTTCATTTTCCGTGCCATGGTCAGCCCTCCTTATGGAACAGCTCTGCCAGCCCGGCGGAGATGTCCTGTTCCAGTGCGGTAATGCGTGCCACGATATCCTCCACGGCTTCCGGTGCCTGATACTCATAGAAATAGCGGGTCATGGGGATCTCGTAGCCCACCTTGGTCTTGCTGTAGTCGATCCATGCGTCGGGGGCGTAGGGCAGAACTTCCCGGGCAAAGTAGGCGTCGATATCCTGCACCAACGGCACATTTTCGGTGTCCCGTAGGCTGGTGTCCGGCACAGGCTTGCCGCGCTTCAGGAGGATGTTGCCCGCTTCGTCCCGCTGGGGGCGCTCCACCACGATCTTGTTGTAGCCGAACTCCACGCTCTCGAACACCTTGCTCTCGCAGTAGATGCCGTTTTTGTCACCGTACACCTTACCATTGGCAAACTCGCCGTAGGCGGTGATAATCAGCTCCCGGCAGGCATCGGTGATGTCGTTGCGCTTGGTGCCGATGCTCTTGCGGCGTGGCTCGAAGCAGTGGCTGGCGTCAATAAGCTGTACCTTGCCCGCACGGTGGGCGGGCTTATCCTTGCTGAGCACCCAGATGTAGGTGGAGATGCCGGTGTTCATGAACATATCGGTGGAAAGCTGGATGATGCAGTCCAGCCAGTCGTTTTCCAGAATATACTGCCGGATGTTGCTGGGCCCGCTGCCTGCATCGCCGCTGAACAGGGGAGAGCCGTTCTGGATAATGGCCATCTTGCCTTTGTTTGCCAGCTTGGCAAGGCCGTTCAGCACGAAAAGCTGCTGACCATCGCTGATCTTTGGCAGACCGGGCGCAAAACGCCCCATCTCGCCCCGGGCGGCCTCGGCTTCCACCGCCTTCTGCTCCCGCTTCCAGTCGATGCCGAAGGGAGGGTTGGAGATGATGTACTGGAAGGTGAACCCGGGGAACTGATCCTCCGACAAAGTATCACCGAACCGCATATTGTTGGGGTCGCCGCCCCGGATCATCATGTCCGCCTTGGCGATGGCAAAGGTGGAGGGGTTGAACTCCTGCCCGAAGCAGGTCACCTCAATGTCACTGTTCAGCTCGTGGATGCGCTCCTCCATGCAGCTCAGCATCTGGCTGGTGCCCATGGCCATATCGTAAACGGTCATGCTGCTGGTATCGAGGTCGGCTTCGGACAGCAGCAGGTCGGTCATCAGATAGATGATATCCCGGCTGGTGAAGTGCGCTCCGGCTTCCTCGCCAAAGCTCTCAGAGAACCGCCGCACCAGGTCCTCAAAAATGTAGCCGCAGTCCACAGCGCTGATCTTGTCCGGGCCAAGATATCCCTTCTCAGAGCCGAACTCCTTGATAACGAGGTAGAGGGTGTTGCTCTCCACCATCCGCTTGATGATGTTGTCAAAGTCGAACTTTGCCAGCACGTCCTGTGCGTTGGCAGAAAAACCGGACAGGTAATCCCGGAAGTTGGACTCAATGTTGTCCGGGTCTGCCAGCAGGGTCTCGAAGGTGAACCGGCTGGTGTTATAGAACTGGTAGCCGGAGGCCTTCTGCAAAAAGCCGTCGATGACCTGCAGCTTTTTCACCTTTTCGTAGGTGTCCAGCACTGCCTGATGGGTGGGCAGTAGGCAGTCGTGGAACCGCTTCACCACGGTCATGGGCAGAATGACCAGACCGTACTCGTGGGGCTTGAACGGCCCACGCAGCATATCGGCTACGTTCCAGATCATGGCGGCTTTTTCGGCAATGTTGGCACCTACGGCGGTGATCTTATCGTTTGGCATACGTTGCTCCTTATTTTTTTTTGTGATAGGTGGACATTCTGATTTTACAACAATGGGTGTCCCATAAAGTGGACGGAAGACTGCTTTTCCTGAAAAATGATTCTTGCATCTATTGTACCACGGATTTTGAGGAATGACTATATTTTGCCAAAAAGAAATGCCCGTCTGAAAACCAGACGGGCATACTGTAAATCAAATCATTTGAAAATGCTTCAATGCTTCCACAATTGCATCTTCTTTCTCCTTCGGACACTGGGGCTGCTTCGTATTTTCGGACTTCGCCTTGTGGTGGTTCTCCCGTACCTCCAGACCGCATTTCTGCTTGACCTGCGAGATATACAGGGAAGAAACCTTCAGCCCAGTCTGTTCCAACACACGGGCCTTGATTTCAGGATAGGTCGCACCCTTTTGCAATCCTGAAGTGTCCATGCCCTCCAAAGAGAACTCTACACGGACTTTTTTGGAGTCAATCTCACCCTTGGAAAGTGCAATGACGCACTCAACATGTGTTGTCACTATGATAGGAACACGTTGTTTTTACCTCGTCGGTTGTATCGGAACACAAACCGGCGCTTTGTCTTGCTGCCTTGCTATTCTTTCTTGGAGGCTTAAAGTTGGTGCTATCCAAACTACTTTTGAAACCAGTCTTGTAAATGAATGTCAGCATGGATGGATCTTTGTTGCCATCTTCATCATACCCGCCCACAATGACTTTTTCAACTATACTTTCAAAGACATAGCGATCAAAAGTGTCAAGCACTTCGTTTTCTTCCAACGTCCTGCGAAATTCTGCAATTCGCTTTTTCATAGTGCTTTCAGTTTCAGCGGCTTCCCGCAAACTCTCTCGCTGTTTTTGAAGTTGCTCTATCTGGCCGCTTAAATCAAAATACTTCTGTTCGTAAGTGTCTTTGTCTATGATTTCTTCCAGCCTCATATCAACCAACTTTGCGCGCTTTGCATCTAATGTAGCAATATCTTTTTCTATCTTGGATAACTGTTTACTTGCATTACTGTCCGAAAGCGTTTCTTCTGTCCGGGCAATAAATTCATCTAACACGTCCTTATTGTTTTGGCACAAGAGCCGGTAGGATTCAATAAATGCCCGCTCAATCGTTTCCTCGGCAATCCCTTTGCTGTCAGGGCAAAACTTCTTGCCTTTTTTCGTAGCAGTCACACATTGCCAGATAACCTTGTTATATTGTGAACCGCTGTGCCAGCTCCGCCTTGTGAGTGTGCCCCCGCAGAAGCCACATTCTAACATACAGCTAAAGGCATATTTCCGACTGAATTTCTCTCGCTTTCCATCCGTACCTAACCGACGCGGCTTTGCCCTGCGCTTCAAAATCTCCTGTGCCTTTTCAAACATTTCTTCTGATATTATCGCCTCATGGTGATCTCGGATATAGAACTGATCTTCTTCACCGAAATTATCCAACCGACGTTTAGAGATAGGGTCAAGAGTAAATGTTTTCCCCATCAAAATGTCGCCTTTGTATTTTTCATTCTTGATGATACCGATAACTGTCGTTTCAGCCCATCGAGTGCTGCCACGTTTTGTCTTATAGCCTAAGTTTTCAAGCTCCTGTGCAATTACAGAACCTCCGGCTCCCTCGATATAGCGCCGGAAGATATACCGTACTATATCAGCTTCTTCTTCATTGATTGTAATGCTCTTATCCTCTGGATGATAGTCATAGCCCAAACACCCTTGGAACCCAACCAACTCACCGCGCTGCATCTTCATTTTTAAGCCCTTTTTGACATTTGCAGAAATGTTCTCAACTTCCTGCTGGGCCACAGAACTTAAAATGACGAGAAGCAACTCACCATCCATCGTTAAAGTGTTTATATTTTCTTCCTCAAAGAAAACGGCGATCCCTTTTTCTTTCAGCATACGAACATACTTTAACGTATCCAGCGTATTCCTTGCAAAACGGGAAATTGATTTCGTGATTATCATATCGACATCACCATTCATGCAATCGTTAATCAATCGCTGAAAATCTTCCCGCTTTGTTACTTGCGTGCCTGTAATTGCTTCGTCTGCATAGATACCGGCTAAGTCCCATTCAGAATTGCTCTTAATCAAATCAGTATAATGCTGAACCTGTGACTTATAACTGTTAAGCTGATCTTCACTATCGGTACTTACCCGACAATAAGCAGCAACACGCAGGCGCTTTGCTAAATTTGTCCTTGCTCTGGACGAAAGCACATTACGCGCCTTTATGATTTCTACATCTTTCATAGCGGCCCTCCTTTTTGTGTTCCTATTATAGTGTTATTGTATCATATAGAGGGCTGCAATTCAAGATAGCAAATCAGAAATAATTTTATAATCTTTCATCAGACGACTTTTGATAAGGGAATATTCTCTGTCAGAAATCAGCTTTTTTTCTAAAAGCTGTTTGAGGAAAGCAAGCTGCATACTGTATCGAAGCAGATTATCCTTTTTCAAAGAAAATTCCCCCTTTCCATAATAAAGAAAAGGGGCATAGCCGGACGGCTGCTGGCACAGCTCCACGGGACTTTCACCCCCGCGTGTTTCTCACACGGCCCTACCCATTGCTTGCGACGCTTTTAACGCTCGAACTATGGCGATAAGGGAGTATCATTGTCCTGCCTGTACGTCGTCGCCCGCAAGCTGCCACGCTCACATTGCGGCGTGGTGTTGTTCGCTCCGCTTTTCCCGTAGGGAAAAGTATCATGGCGCACCAGCCGTCCGGCTCGGCACAGACAGAATGTGTCCGTATGCCCTATGATGCGCCGCCATTGTCCTGCGGGCATTTTTGTCAAAGTGCAGCCTGCGGTCTCCGGCAAATTGCAGAACGTGGAAAGGGTAAGACGTTCCCGTAGCCGGGGCCGGGTCGTTACTTCAAGGCAACGACGATGGAATGAATGAGCTTGATTTCCAGACGGCGCTTCATGTACTCGTCCACGCAGACATAGGGAAAACCATTGCCATCATACAAGGTGCGGGTGCAGAGCTTGTTTATGTAGCCCTCATAGTACGCCAGCACTTTTTCTATGGCCGCTGCGTCCCCAGCATGGGCGGCTTCCATCACCGAAAGAGGAAGAAGCTCCTTGCCGTTGAATGTGGGTTGCTTCATCCGCGTTTACCTCCCTCCCGGCATTAACGCCATCAATTTCACGCGCAACTGTTTCAGGGTGCTTGTCCTGTGGCGCTGGACGGCGCTGCGGGACATTCCCATGAGGCCGCCGATCTCGCCGTCAGCCAGTTCCAGAACACAATGCAAAATCAAAATGCTTTGCTCCTGTTCCGGCAAGCTGGCGAAAGCCTCGGCCACAAGCTCGTTGTCAATCAGCAAATCATATCCATGCGACGAAAAAATGTAGCTGTCGCTGGGGTAATGATCCACAGTGGAGAGCTTGTCCAATTCCTGCTGTGTCAGGGCGTCCAGCGACTTTTCGCGGTCGTGCTGCCGTCCCATTTCACGCAGATAATCTTTGGCCTCGTTGCGGAGTACCGTTTTACAAAAAGCGTCATAGCGGTTCCGCAAGAAAAACTCATCGCGGGGGATAGTTTCCATCTTCTCACCCCCTTTCTGTGGGGGATTTAGGTGGTTCTCTCCCTTTCCGCCAAAGTTACTTTTGAAAGGCCGCCAGCTACCCGCTAAAAGCCTCCTTTTTGAAAATTTCTCAAAAAATTTTTTCGGGTATGACCGGGCCGCAAAAGACGACAAAAATCGCCCGGCAGGTCGCAGACCTACCGGGCGAGTGCTTGAAGTGTTTTGTTGTTCGCTTACATGATATAGTACATACTTGTGATCGAAATATTCCCGTGGAGGGTATAGGCTTTTTTTGAGTGATAGAAGCGGGTTAGATCATGGTGATAGCGAAACAGCATTGCGGCGTCCTCCTGTGGGCCGCCGCGCTTTTAGTTGCTGTGCGTTGCCATAAAAGAACGACGGCCTTGATTTCTCAAAACCGCCGTCAGAGATATGGAAAATGAGCGTAGAAAAGCGCCTGCCCAGCAGCGGTTTTTTTCTTTTCTGCCGCTGGGCAGATTGTGAGAAATATTGAATAGAAAAAGCCGATAACCGCAGCTCATAGTCTGCGTGTTATCGGCTCTGCGTCTTTGCGTCTGGCTCTTTGATAACAGTAATATTCAATTTGCGGACGCTAATAAGGTTTTCCTGCTTACACTTTGGGCAATATAAAGGGAAATTCTCAAGCACAGTATCATCTCGAATTTTTAATCTTGTTTTATTGCCGCACACTGGACAAAATATCCACTCGCATTTTATCATTTATATACCTCACGAACATAATAGCAGAAAGAGTACCTCTATAATGCTTGATAAAGATATTCTCCTTGCTTATTTAGACAAAGTACCAAAATACTTATCAGCAGTAAAATAATGCCACATACAACATAGCCACCCAACAGCAATGAGTTTGAGAGGTATTTAAGAAGCAAATAGCATGTTCCACAGGTTGAGAGTGTTCCAATCAGTGCGCTTAATATTGCAGGTAGACTTTGCTTGATAATATGTGTAATATTTTCCCATTCAAAGTTGGGGAAAATTAAGTTAATTAAACATCCTATTATGCCAATAAATAAAGAATATAGAAATGGCATAGCATATCCTAACATGACTTTTTCCAAAGACCAATGCAAGTAAAAAGCCATTACTGTATTCAAAACTAATATAATAGGCCCCGATACAGAAAGATGTAGCAGTATCTTTGATTTGATAATGTATTTTGCGGTTATCGGCAAAGATTTCATTATTTCAATTTGTTTTCCCTCAATGGAAATACTGGGATAAGTCGTGCTGGATAATGTTACTAAAACAGTAAATACAAAAATATAAAACACATCATATTCCGCAGGGGCAACTTTCAAGTATTCGGCTAATTGATAAGCATACAGGCTAATTTTGTCTGTCATAAAAACAATTAACACCACAAATATAGCAGCAAACAAAAAACCACAAGCAGTATTTGTTAAATATACAGGCAACGAAAAATAGCGTACTCGTTCTCTTTTTACAAGCGCGGTCATAAGACTGTTTTGCTTAAAAGATTGTTTATTCCGATTAGTATTTTGGTACTTTGTATGCTGAATGATATTGCAGTACCAGTTTTGATATATCCTGCTTAAACCAAATAGTAACGAACTACCTATGATAAGCACAATTCCAGTATATAATCCTAATGATAAATAATCACAGCAAAGAATTAAGTGTACGTATCTGCTTCCCGGAATAGAAATAGCTGAAATTGAAAAGTTAAAACCCACATCTCCCGCAACTATATCAGGAAATTTGCAAAACATGAATGTCATAAATGCAAATAAAATCAATACAGCTCCGACTGTTTTTAATCGTGTAACGAGAGCAGATGAGCTTTTCAATATATGATGAACTTTTGTTCCAACAATCGTTCCCAAAAGACCGGGAATGATAGGAAATAGCAACACAATCCCTGCCATGACTGGATAATATGAAATTTTCATACCGGCAGTTAAGCCGAATAATACTACCATAGGAAACAATAACGTCATATCAAGGACGGCTTGAACTAAATATAAAATGCTTAACTTTGAGATTATTAACACCATTAAAGGAACAGGAAACGCAAGCAGGTTATCTATGTTCGTATCACTAAGGAGTAGTCCACTTCCCCAAAAGATACTGATAAAAACATTGAGTATCATGCAGATTAGGATCACTGGAAGAATAAGATTTATGATTATTTCGTCCAGTGTCCATGATAAAGAGAAAACAATGTTCAAAGAATAACTTAAATATACAAGCCCACCTATCAGGATAGTTCCAACAAAAATGTAGAGATAAATAGTGTTTCTGCGCTTCTGGTTATCTGCATAGCGCAGTTGGTTAATCCGGCACAACTGGATCAAATTATTTTTCAATAGAAGTAATAAAATTTTCATCGCTATTCATCTCCATAAAAACTTCTTCCAGCCCCTTTGTTCCGGTGATTTCTACTGTCGGGCCGGAATATAGTAAATGCCCTTGTTTAATGACCGCTACTTTATTGCATACCTTCTCTACCACATCGAGAATATGACTTGAAAATAGAACGGAGCTGCCGTCCGCACATAATTCTTTCATTTGCTCTTTTAAGATTATAAATGCTTCGGGGTCTAAGCCAACGAACGGTTCATCTAAAATCAAAAGTTTCGGTGCGTGTGAAAATGCAGCAATCAGCGCAAGTTTTTGTTTCATTCCATGTGAGTAAGAGGAAATTAAACTGTTCAAATGCGGTTCCATTTGAAATGTCGAAGCTAACTTTTCGATAATGTACTTGCGATTTTGAGATGGAACCGCATAAATGTCAGCAATAAAATTAAGGTACTGTATTCCTGTCATATACTCGTCAAGTTGTGGATTGTCTGGTACATATGCCATTTTCTTTTTGCAAACTATTGGTTCTTTGAGTATTGAAACACCGTCTAATAGGATTTCACCCTTGTCAATACCAACTATACCTAAACAAGATTTTAAGGTAGTTGTCTTACCAGCTCCATTTTTCCCAATGAAGCCCATTATGTCGCCGTCCTCAACTATTAAATTTAGATTACATACGGCTTTCTTTTCACCATAGCTTTTGGATAAGTTTCTGATTTCTAACATAGTGTTCTCCATTCTCATTTAGAAAAAAATCGAAATGAAAGTTAAAAAAATAAACCGTTCCGCTATCAATTCTCATTTCATACCTAAATAAATCATAATACCTGTCACAGCAAGCGCCACCACTGGCATGATATAAAACATGTATGTCTTTTTATTTTCATGCTGGCTAAGAACTGCATCAACAATCAGATTGAGCAGGACACAAAATGCGGGAACACCAAAGACTACGACATTACGAGGCCAAAAAGAGTTCGCATTTCCGGCAGAATCAAAGTGAACTGGAACAGACTCTGGCAGTTTGCCAGAAAAGGCGATAAGGACTGCCAATGTCAATGCACATAGTACGGTACTGATAATGATATGTTTCTTTACAGATTTCATAAGTATATCCTCCTTAAATTAAGTGTTCTTCTTTCTTCTGAAATAAAGAAAGAGTGAATAGGCCAATGGAACAACGCCAACTAATAGAATAATTAGCGGAACGGTTACAAAGTAAAATTTGTGCAATGGATGTAGGATAAAGACTAATCCAGAAAGAAGCCATGTATAACTTCCCAATTTGTGTGTTTTATACCAACTTTCTTCATCATTGAACAGCCACGGGAATTTCAATCCAACATAAGGATTTATATGATTTTTAGGAAAGTAATTTCCGCTGATAATGAACATTATGCCAACAAACACATAGATAAATGCTTCCGTTATATCCTGCTCTGGAAATAGCAAAGAATAAAACTGGGGAATTAAATATGCCACACCCGTAATCGGCATAATCCATTTGCCTAAAAATATCAGACTTTTAGCCCCGTTGGTCGAAGCAACCTTAATACTTAGTCCAAAGTTCAAGACTATATTAAGCAGAATGGCAATTACATAAAGTAGGATATACATGTCAGCATTGCTATTCTTTAGCTTTGAGATTATCAATGTTGTAAAAGATAAAATGATACATGCTATGGTTGAGATGATTAAAGTACGCTTATTTTTCTGGTTCATTCTTATCCTCCTGAAACTGCATAAGCCACATAACGGCGTCTTCAAATACAGAAATGTTTATCTCGTAATAAATGTATTTCTGATAACGTGTTTCAAAAATTAAATCAGCCTTTTTTAGAGTAGAAAGATGATATGAAATAGTGGCATTTGATAAATCAAATTCTGCGGCAATCTCTCCGGCAGACATCTTTCGTTTTTGTTTTAGTTTTAGTAATATTTCCCGTCGAACGGGATCGCTAAGTGCTTTGAATACATTTGGTAAGCTCACGGTATTATCACCTTTGGTTCTTCTCATTTTGATTTTTTTCTAAATGACAATTACATTATATCACGGGCGTGCTAAAAGTCAATATCATTTTGAAGATTCTCTAAATGATATTGACTATCGTGCTTTCAAATTTACAAAAGTGGAAAGGTGGCGGTATTCTTTATCTCATTGCGGTCAGGGTACCGCCCTAAATGTGTAGGAGCAGGTTAGATGCCAGTTAAAGAAACGACGGATGCAACAGTCTTACGACCTTTTATATTTTTGGTTCTTTGAATGGAATATGAAATATAAACTTTAAGAAAGGTGCATATAGCAACATTCCACGGACAGAATATGAAATATACAATGTAAGTGGGAGGTGCTATATGGCGAATATTGAAGATTGTCCCGGCTTTGAAACCTTTGGGGCCGATGCGAAAGCCGCCCGGCAAGCAAAGCGCATATCGCGCAAAGCAATGGCGGAGAAAATAAACATTGACTGGCGTTATCTTGCCAACATCGAAAACGACGGGGCTATTCCCAGCCTGCCGGTTATCATACAGCTTATTAAAGCCTGCGGGCTTCCCGTAGAACGGTATTTTAACCCGGAGATCATGCGGGAGGAAAGCGAACAGCGGCAAAGGGTCAGCCACAAGCTGAAACTCTGCCCGGAAGAATACCTGCCGATCATCGAGGGTGCGATTGACAGCGCCATACTAATTGAAAAGCCGAATAAGAATGAAACGGAGGATGTGTAACCGGCATCCTTTGTTTTCCTTTTAGCGGGAGCTGCACAATGCAGCTTCTATTTTTTTTGCAAATTTTTCTTTCCAAAGAGCCATTTTGCGGGTAGTTTGAGGCTTTGCAAACGTCTTGTTAGTGGAGAAACAGTAACGTAGCAAGCATAGGGAGTGTAGCCACACTCCCGAACAAACGGCCTGTCCCGCCCTTGCCGGGCCGCGTCCGTTTTGCTTGTTGGGGAAGTCCCCAAACCCCTTGAATGGAAAGGACGGTGAAGCATGGCAAACAGAAAACGTAAGATCGTGCTGCGCGTTCCCGTGACGCCGGAGGAACGGGAATTGATTGAACAGAAAATGGCGCTGCTACATACTAAGAACTTTTCAGCCTATGCCCGGAAGATGCTCATTGACGGCTATATCGTCAACATGGACACTACCGACATCCGGGCGCAGACAGCCGAGATACAGAAGATCGGCGTCAACGTCAATCAGATTGCAAAGCGATTAAACAGCATGGGGCCGGTGTACGCGCAGGACATCGAGGATATAAAGGGGGCGCTGGCACAGATATGGCAGTTACAAAGATACATCCTATCAAGTCAACGCTGAAAAAAGCCCTTGACTACATCGAGAACCCGGACAAGACCGACGACAAAATGCTGGTGTCCTCCTTTGCCTGCTCTTACGAAACAGCGGACATTGAATTTGAAATGCTGCTGGCACAGGCATACCAAAAGGGCAACAATTTGGGCCACCACCTGATACAGTCCTTTGCTCCCGGCGAGGCCACGCCGGAGCAGGCCCATGAGATCGGGCGGCAGCTTGCCGACGAAGTGCTGCAAGGGAAATACCCCTATGTGCTGACTACTCATATTGATAAGGGCCACGTCCATAATCACATTATTTTCTGCGCCGTGGATATGGTGAATCAGCGCAAGTACATTTCCAACAAACAGAGCTATGCCTATATCCGGCGTACCAGCGATAGGCTGTGTAAGGAAAACGGATTGTCCGTGGTGAAGCCCGGCCAGAGCAAGGGCAAGAGCTACGCCGAGTGGGACGCCCAGCGGAAAGGAACGAGCTGGAAAGCGAAGCTGAAAGCCGCCATTGACGCCGCCATCCCGCAGGCCAAAGACTTTGACGATTTCCTGCGGCTCATGCAGGCACAGGGCTATGAGATCAAGCCGGGCAAGTTTATTTCTTTCCGCGCTCCCGGACAGGAACGCTTTACCCGCTGCAAGACATTGGGGGAAACCTATACCGAGGAATCTATCAAAGAGCGTATCAAAGGCCGCGTTATCACCAGAGCGCCCAAAGAACGCAAGGGAATTTCCCTGCGGATTGATCTGGAAAATAACATCAAGGCCCAGCAGTCGGCAGGCTATGAAAAGTGGGCGAAGCTCCACAACTTGAAGCAGGCCGCAAAGACTTTGAACTTCCTGACAGAACATGGGATAGACACTTATCCAGATCTGGAAAGTAAGGTGGCCGAGATCACCGCCGCCAGCGACGAAGCCGCCGCTGCCCTCAAAGCAATGGAACACCGGCTTACGGATATGGCGGTGCTGATAAAGAACATTTCCACCTATAAGCAGCTCCGGCCCGTGGCTATGGAATACCGGGAGGCAAAGGACAAAGCAAAATTCCGGCGTGAGCATGAAAGCACGTTGATTCTCTATGAAGCGGCGGCAAAGGCCCTAAAGGGACAGGGCGTGAAAAAGCTCCCTGATCTGTACGCCCTGAAAGCCGAGTACAAACGGCTGGCCGAAGAAAAGGAACGGCTGTATGAACAGTACGGCGAAGCGAAAAAGCAGATGCAGGAATACGGCATCATTAAGCAGAATGTAGACGGCATTTTGCGGGTGACGCCGGGAAAGGAATGGACACAAGAAATATGAGCATACCGAGAATGAATTATCCCCAATACCGCAAGGCCCGGCGTCTGACGCATGAGTGCTGCAACTATTGTAACGGCAACTGCCTGTTGCTGGACGACGGCGAGGAATGTATCTGCGTACAGAGCATTTCCTATTCGCTGCTGTGCCGGTGGTTTAAGATCGCCGTCCTCCCGCTGGACGCGGCCCTGTATGCGGAGATCACCAAAGACCGGGACGAAGTGAAACGCTGCTGTGAGTGCGGGGCCACGTTTACACCGAAGTCTAACCGGGCCAAATACTGCGCTGCCTGCGCTAAACGGATGCGCCGCCGAAAAGAGGCCGAGCGCCAGCGGAAAAGATACTGGCAGCCTACGCATTTAGAGCCATAAAAAGCCCGCAATTTCAAGACTTTTCCCACATGGTCGGCAAGGTATGTGAGTGTTTTATCCTATTCCCTCCGAAGTGCTTTTCTAAATGCGTAGAATTTACCAGTAGAAAAGCGCCGGTTTCTCTGGCTCACTACTCCCAGATATGGTATCATGGAAAAAATCAGTCTGACGGGGGTATCAGGATGGACGGACAAGAAAATCTGCTGGACTATGAAACGATCAAAGCTGCTGTCGCCGGTGAGAAGTGGGCCACGGAAAAAGTGCTGGCCCATTATGCTGACTACATCGACGAGCTTTCCACGGTGGAAATCAGGCAGCCGGGCGGCGAAGTGAAAAAGGTCATTGACAAGGATCTGCGGCAGCGCATTTCCTTGAAGCTGCTGGAAGCGTTGCCGAGCTTCCCGCTGAAACAAGAATAACGATCAAGAGGGCTGCACCCTCTTACGCCGCTTTGCGGCTATCACCTGCACACCCCCGGAACAGATACACCCGCTGCGCGTCTGTACCTGTTCCGGGGGTCAAATTATATCTGCAACCTACGCATTTCAGGGCTAAAAATGGCCTGTTGTAAGGCTTCTCCTACACGTTTTCAGAGGCAGGCGAATACTTTATCCAATCCCCGGCAATACCGGGTTCTAAATGCGTAGGAACAGGCAAAAGAAAAGACGCCGGACGCAAGCGGCCACATGGCCGCCGCGCCCGGCGTCTGCTGTTAGTTATTCCTCTGTGTAATGGAACTTCTGGCCGTCATAGTCGGCATCCGTCATGCGTTCCAGCTTGGAAAGGGTCTGCTGGGACAGCGCCCGCATATCCTCGTCCATATCCGGCAGGGCGGCGGTGAGCCTGCTTATCGTCCTGCGCCGGTCTGCGTTGTGGTACATACAGATCAGGTTTTCTTCCTCCACGGTGAAGTGCATCATTCCTCATACCTCCAATTCATTTTTCTTGGTTCTGGCCGCCATCTTTTTCGGGCCGGCGGCCTGTTTGCTGTCGGTGAGCTGCTTGCGGATAGAGGGCCGGGGCCTGCGAATACTTACATCCCGGCGCTCGTCCTTGTTGATTATGGCATAAATTCCGTGTCGGTCTTTCATGCCGGTAAAGCACAGGGATTTATAGGGCAGCATGGCAAAGAGCCGGTCATTATCCTTAGTGGAAGCAATCGCCGCAAAGTGCGGCGAGATCTCCACCATGAAATGCGTCTTGTTGGGGCTGTTGGGCGCGGACAGAGCTTTCAGGCTGTCCACGATGCGCCGGGCCTCGGTTTCAATCCTGCTGTCATGCAAAGCCGTGACGTGAGCTTTGAAGTCGCCGGGGACGGCCCGCCCCCGGCTGTGCTGCTCCTGCCGTAAAGCCTCCTGCAGCACAGCCGGGTCATGGGGCTGGGCCTCATAGCGCAGGAAGTTTCCCAATGCCGGGTCAGGGCTTCCGTCAAAATACTGGCCCTCCGGGATGTCACGGCTGCCATGCTCATAAAAGAGCCGGTTTGTGTTCACCGGCTGGGCGGCCTCAACGACGTGCCGGAAATGCTGCTGGTAGTCCAGCTCATAGAGATTGCCCCGGATGGTGCCGCCCTGTGTGCCGGTCAACTCTACCGCATAGGCCAGTATCTTGTCGCGGGTCTGCTCCCCGTAAAATTTCCATGTATTATGCTGCCGGGTTCCTTGCAAGAAAACGTCACGTTCCCGAAAACAGTACGTCCCGGAGGGCCGGGCCATCCAAAGCAGGGTCTTGTCTGCGGCCTGATCGCTGGCAGCGTCCCGCCTGATAACGTCTTTGTCAATGTCAAAGTCATTCTGATAAAAGGCGGTATGCTGCCGCATGATCTGTTCCAGCGCGGACAGCACATCCACATTTTCAAACTTCTGCATTTATTCCGCCTCCAATCCCTTTGATTTTTCCCGCGCCGGTGGCTTTTGGCCCTGTTCTGCCTTTGACGCTTGGAGCTGCGCCCGAATGGAGGGCTTTTCTTTCTCCCTGCGGGCTGCGATCTGCAAGGCGCTTGGTTTTTCGCCGGAAAGAGGCTGGATGCACTTGATACGGTCAGCGACGCGAATTGTGGTATCGTTTAGCTGCCGCTGCCATGCCTCGGCCTTGGGCGACCAGCGGAAACCGTTGCTTTTCAACTCGTCCCGCACAGTGGCATCCGGCTTTCCCTCAAAGAAGATTTGCAGGCGGTTGGCCTCCCGGTTGATCTCCACAGTGCCGCCGTCAAACTCCCAGCCCACATAGGCCGCCTCCTTGTGCCGGGTCAAGTCCTCAATCCGGCCCTTTAACCGGCGTATCTCGGCGTTGTTGTTGGAGAGCTGCCACGACTGAAACGGTTTTTTCTCATAGTGCCAGCCCGACGCCATATCCGCTTTCAGGTTTTCAATGCCTCTTTCGGTCAGGTGGGGGCATCCGTCCAGCGTCCCGTGCTTGCGGTAGTAGGCATTGACGGCTTTCATCAACTCCTGCGACGCTTCCAGCTTTTCCAGCTTCTTTTCCAGCTTGGAAACAGCCTGCGGGTCGTCGGCACTGATTCCGCCCATGCCGGTGCTGCGGATTTTATCAAGTAGGCCCTGAATGTACTGAAATTCCTCCATGTTGCGGTCACTGGCGGCGTTCTGCTTTTCCTTTGCCCGTACCGGGAAATTAGCAGGCCCGGCAATCAGGACAGAGGGGACGCGGGCGGTGATCTCATAGCCTTTATTCATGTTTTCGGCCAGCTTGCGGGCGTAGGTGTCAAGGAGCTGGTCTATCTTTTCGTGATACTCCGGCTCGACACGCTTTTTCTGGCGTTCCGCGATCTCCACCGCCTGATCGACATAGTGCCGATATTCCGCTGTGGCGCTGCCGGGGCGGTAGTCGGAAAAGCTGATAGCTTCCTTGGCGCGGCGGGCCGCGCCCTCATTGATGGGATAATAGCGGACAGCCGTTTGTGTAGGTTCAACCTCCGTCGTTTCCTCCTGTGTCTGGCCGGAAGCCGTTGCCAGATCCTCAAAAGATAACTGTTCGGGTTCCTCCGGCTGCGGTTCGGGCGGCGTATTGTTGATAACGCCGTCGATCATGTTTTCGTTTTGCTCCGTGGACAGTTCAGCGGTTCGCAAAGGATTTTCCCGCATAAACTCCGGCACTTCCTGAAAACCGAAGCTGTCACAATAAAACGCCGTTTGCTGGTTGTCGTGGCAAAGCACCACAATGTCGGACACGGAAAGGGAATGTCCCGTAAAATCTGCCGGATGGTCGATATTGAATGTGCGGTAAATATCTTCTAAAGTGGTGTTTTCATCCAACGGCGCGGTATAAACAAGGGCATAGTTGGCCTTATCCACGGCCAGCCCTGCGGCCTGCAAACGCTCGTAAGGCTCGAACCGATAATCGCGAGTTTCCTCACCTCCCCGAAGCTGATAAATGGAAAAGGTGTCCTGCTGGGGCGCTTCATAGCCAGCCGCCGCGTATTCCTCCACGGTCATACCGGCTGCGGCTGCCTCCTGTGCGATCTCGGCCTGTACCTGTGCTTTGTAGTCCTGCAAGGTCTGGTCGAAGTCAGAAAGTTTCGGCGGCTCCGGCAACTGATACTGGCCCTGATTCAGCATAGGGCGGCACTCCTGCACATAGGAAAGAACGGCATTGCAATAAGCCATTTCCTCCGGCGTCAGGGTTTCCCCGGACTGTAAACGGCCCTGTGCGGTCTGCTCCATTTGGGAAAGACTGCAATGCAGTTTCATATAGGGGATAAACTCACCCAGCAGCATATCCCGCTGGGCCTTGTCCTGTTCCCATGCTTCCGGCCCGTTATTGGACAGCACAAAGTTTTTCCATTGTTCATCCTGTGCATAAAATTCATGGTAGCTCTGGATATGCTCGATCAGGGAACCGTCCCGATCTCCAAAGTCCTGCCGTCCCTCGTAGCTGTCCGGCTCTCCCTGAAAGATATAATCAATACGAAACTTGGTTTTGTCATAGCCCGCATCTGCCGGGTATTCTGCATCCAGACGGGCAAACAGGGCGTCGGCCTCATGTAAGGGCATTTGCTGGCCATCCTTTAAGTGGGGGCTTTCGCTCCAAATCACGGTCACAAGCGGCTCGGCTGCCGGGTCAAGGGCCGGGGCCTGTTCTTCCTCGCCCTGCGCCGGTGTCGGGGTTGCGGCGGCCTGCTCTTGGGCGTACAGCTCCTTGACCTGTTCCCGCGTCAGTTCCCCGGCCAGAAGTCGGCCCATCAACTCCTTGCAGCGTTCCGCTGTTCCTACATACAGCATTTCATCCAGCTTTGCCATACCACTTTCCTGCGTGATATAGCTCCGCAGCATAAAGCGGTTGGCATCGTCGCCCTGTTCCGGGTAAGGCAGTACATGATAAACGGTTTCCGGGGCAAAAGGCTTCTCCACCTCCGGGGCAGCGTCAGCCATGACGGGCTGCTGTTCCTGCTGGGCCTCCCGCTGCTGCTGAAGCTGGGCAAAGTGGCCGTCGATCTCGGTTATCAATTCGCTGGCCGTGGCCCGGATGGTTTCAAGGGAGGCTTTCAGCTCGGACAGCTCCTTGCCGCTGCTCCAATCAGCCACATACCCAAAGGAATAGTCCGATGTGTCCAGCCCGTAATACTGGCATACGGTATAGGCCACGCTTTCGGCCAGTACCTCGCGGGTGCTGCGGTCTGGCCGGGCCACTTGTTCCTCGGCGGATGCCTCCCAGTCAATGGCGTGGGCGATCTCATGGATAGCGGTTTTCAAGGTCTGTAATTCGCTCATGCCCTCGTTGATGGCAATGCGCTGTTCGTTGTAGAAGCAGCGGCCCTTGGCCCCGTCCGTGATCGGCTCCATGCTGATCGGGTACGGTGAAGAATGTTCCAGCGCGGCAAAGAAATCCTGATACTGTTCCACATTGCCGGTAAGCTCACTGATATAGGGCATGGGAAAATCCTTGCCCTCGGTCTGGCTGATGTCAAAGACCGTCACCACCTTAAAGGCCGGAATCGTTACTTCCTGTTCCTCGGTGACAGGCTTCCCGTCCACGCCGATCACAGGCTGCTGGGTGGCCGGGTCGATTTTTTCCATCTGCTGCTTGACCTTGAACGGGGCCGGGGCCAGTATCTTGATGCCTTTCTCGCCGCGTTTTACATGGCGGTCAAATTCATCCTGCCACTTGTTGTAGCCCGCCACAATGGAGCCGCCCTGCATAGCGATCAAAAGCGTATTGTTCAGGCTGTAATCGTGCATTTTGGACATAGCGGCAAGGTAGGCCATATAGCGGTCACTTTCAAAAAGCTCCTGCACGCCGGTTTCCAGACGGTCAGTGATGACTTTCATGCGTTCCTTGCTGTTCATGCCGTCCAGCATAATAGGGATAACCGGGGGCGGCACTTTGTCGGGCGGTTCAGAGGTTTCCGGCTGCTGTGTCTGCGGTTTCTCCCGGTCTGCCTCCGGCTGGGGATAGCTCATTACCCGGTATTCCTCCGGCACCGGCTGGCCCTCATGGACGCGCTGCCACTCGTCGCCGCTTTTTACGATATAGCCGTACTCGGTAAAGGCCCCCTGTTCCTGCTGGGCAATGTGGCGTCCAAACTGCGCCGTATCAATCCCGGCTTTCCATTCCTGCGGCATATCCACCATGCCGGAACGGTTCAGGTAGTAGTCGCCCAAAGCGGCGGCGCTGTGAATATCCGGCAAATGCACAAAATAGTCCACGTTGTCGGCGTAGTCGATGATCTGGCTGATGCTCTCAAAGCCGCCACGGGGATTTTGCATGGCAGCGTTCAGCTCCGCAATCCCGGCGGCGTCAAGCTGGCCCAGCCGGGCGGCAAGGAAATTCAGTTCGTCCACGTCGGCGGCCAGCACCATATCATAGGGAATGGCAAGGTGCCTGTCCTCCGGGCAGGAATATCCGTTGATAAAAAAATCTTGCGGATTGTCGGTGGTGATACCGACATCCCGCAGGGCGGCTTGCAGCTTTTCGGCGGTGGTGGGCAAATCCAGCCAGACGCCTTGTTTGCCCTGTTCAAAAAGCTGCCGGTTATGGACTTGGATAGAAAATACTTCGTTCACGCGGTCACTCCTTTCTTTGTCCTGTTCCATCAGACGGTGCATCAGCTCGTAGTCCTCAATGCTCATGTGGCCGTCATACACATAGGGGTCTAAATCTTCGCCATTGTAGGGCTTCTCATAAAAGGGCAGCCCCGCTTCATGGGCCTTGGCCCTTGCTTCCTCCAATACCTCCGGGGGCAGCACATCGTCGTGGGCCTCAATAAACCGGGCAACATCGTTTAAGCTGCTTTCATAGTGGTGGCGTACCCCGGCGGCCAGATCGTCAAGGCTCATGTTCTCGTCCAGATAGCCGCAATAATAACTGTTTAAGACAACGGCCTTGGGATCTGCGGCCTGTATCTCGGCAAGCCTCATTTTGTCCTCCGGGTACAGGGTTTCGCCCATTTCAAGGTGAAAGCTCTCGCTGTTCCATGAACGGCCCTCGCGCCAGAACGCCACCCATGCAATGCCGTCCCGCAATTCTTTTTGATTGTTCTTTACGGCCTCCCGTAAACTCGCCATATATAGCCTCCTTTCTTGGAAAATAGGGGTTTGGGGACTTCCCCAACAAGCAAAAATCCCCGGCCCGGCAGGGAACCGGGCCGGGAGATTTTACCGGGAGTGTGGCTACACTCCCTATGCTTGCTACGTTACTTCGTTAGCTTTTCCTCTCAATCCGATAGTTGACGTATTTCCCGCCCGTATCAGCTAAAAGCACCGTCCCGTCATAGGTTTTGCCGGTCTTTACGGAATAGAGGCCCTTTACCTTGACCTTTCCGTTTTTGAGCAGCGCGGCGGCGATCTTCGGGGTGAACGCCTTTTTGCGTTCCTCAAAGAATCGGTCATTCTTCCACATGACGAACTGGCAGGCCCGGTTTCCGCAGTAGTAGTTTTTCTTCCCCTCGTAGACGGCCTCGCCGCAGCGGGGACACGTCCCGATAACCACGCGCTCGGCCTGAAACAATTTCTGCTTTTCCTCGCTGATGCAGGAATAGGTTTTCACCAGCTCCCGCGCCTGCGCCTTAATGCCGTCCATAAATTCGTCCGGGTCGGCCTGCCCCTTGGCGATCTCGGTCAGACGGCTTTCCCATTCCGCGGTGAGCTGGGGAGAAGTGAGCGCATCCGGCAGCACCACAGCCAGATTGATGCCGTCCTTGGAGGGAATGAGCTGCTTGCCCTTTCTCTGGACAAAGCCCATCTGCACCAGCTTTTCCAAAATGGCGGCGCGGGTGGCCGGGGTTCCCAGCCCCTTGCGCTCGGCGTCCTCCGGCATATCCTCGGCCCCGGCCCGTTCCATAGCGGACAGCAGCGTATCTTCGGTGTAGGGCTTGGGCGGCGTGGTGAAATGCTCGGTGACAGAGGCGGCCACGTCCGCAAAGGTCTGGCCCTCGCAAAGCTCCGGCAGCTCCCGAACCGCCTCGGCTTCCTCGTCGGAATCGGTTTTCAGGGAAGAACGAAAACGGCGGTCAATCTCTTTCCAGCCGGGTGAAAGAACGGTCTTGCCCTTGGCGGTAAACTCTTTCCCGGCACAGGTAAATGTGGCAGTGACGGCCTCATAGATATGCGGCCCGGCCACGGCACATAAGAGCTTGCAGCAGATCAGGGACAGCAGCTTTCTTTCACTCTCGGCCAGTGCGTCAAAGCCCTGCTTGACAAATTCAGCGGTGGGGATAATGGCATGGTGGTCGGACACCTTTTTGCTGTTCAAAATGCGGTCAAACTGCGGGGAAAGATTCAGGCCCTTGGCAAATGGTACTTTATCCCACAGGCCGGACACAAGGCTTTCCACCGTAGGCAGCATATCGTCGGTGAGATATTGGCTGTCCGTTCTCGGATAGGTCAGCAGCTTCTTTTCGTACAGCGTTTGGGCATAGTCAAGGGTCTGCTTGGCGGTAAATCCAAAGAGCCGGTTTGCCTCCCGCTGCAAGGTGGTGAGGTCATAGAGCTTGGGCGGCTGCTCGGTCTTTTTCTCCCGCGTCACAGACGCACAAACGGCCTGCGCTCCGGCACAGGCCGCCTTGACGGTGTTCGCCTCGGCAGCGTCGGAAAAACGGCTGCTTACCGCGTCCGCGCCGCCCGCTGCGATATGGACGATGTGATATTTCTCTTTCGTAAAATCGGTGATCTTGGCGTCCCTGTCCACCAGCATTTTGAGGGTCGGCGTCTGGACGCGGCCCACGGTCAGGGTCTTGTGGTACAGCACAGAGAAAAGCCGGGTGGCGTTAATGCCGATCAGCCAGTCGGCCTTTGCCCGGCACAGGGCCGATTGATACAACGGGTCATAGTCATGGCCCGGTTTCAGGTGGGCAAAGCCGTCCTTGATGGCGCTGTCCTCCATAGAGGAAATCCAGAGGCGTTCAAAGGGCTTTTCGCAGCCCGCCATCTGATAGACGAAACGGAAGATCAATTCCCCCTCGCGTCCGGCGTCGGTGGCACATACAAGGCCGGTGACATCGGGGCGCTGCATCAGGGAACGCAGAACGTCAAACTGCTGTTTCTTATCGTCGGGGATGATATACTGCCACGGCTCCGGGAGAATGGGCAAATCCTCATAGCGCCATTTCTTGAAACGCTCGTCATAGCGTCCGGCGTCGGCAAAGGACACCAGATGCCCGATACACCAGCTCACCAGATAGCCGTTGCCCTCCAAATAGCCGTCGTGCTTTTCCGTGGCCCCGATCACGCCCGCAATGCTGCGGGCGACACTCGGTTTTTCTGCGATTACAAGTTTATACTGTGTCATTCCTCGTCCTCCTGTTCACTTACAAAATCAGCCTCCGGGTCAAACTCGGTTTCGGGTTCCTCGTCCTCCAAATCCTCGTCGTCCCCAAAGTCGTATTCGTCCAGATCGTCGCTGCCCTTGGGGACGGTTACATAGGCCATTTGGCACCTCCTTTCAGGTTAGTGGGCTGCGAACACTGATTTTGATATGCTGCCGGTTTTGAACAGGCAGAAGCACAAAAGCACTGTATAGCCCATGCAGCCCCAGATCGCGCCGGATATGTCGGACGCGGAACCGATGTTCTGAATCAGCACCGCATAGATACCGACGACAACCATAATCAAAAACGCTTGGAAGCCCAGCGCCAGCAGGGATTTCAAATACCCTTGGCCCATACCGCGCCATTCGCTGTTGCCCATTGTGGCAAGGGGGATAGGCCCTAATGAGGTCACGACGTAAATTTCCACCATACGGCCATAGGTCACAAGGAAAATGCAGATGGAAAGGATGTTCATCGTGAGGCCAACAACAAGGGTCTGGAACCATAGGCCCAATAGAGCGCCCACGCTCATAGCCTCCAACTGGCTTTCAAGGTCTGGTATCAGGGTATTGAAGTCAATGGATGTCTGCCCGATAATCACACCGGCGCTTTGATTGACGACGCTTTGCGTGGCGTCAAATACTCCCATGACGATATTCCATGTATTCGTCACAATGAGGATGGCAAAGGCTGATTTGAAAATCCAGCGGAAGAATAGGGAGCTGTCAAAGTCGTGCATATTGTTCTTTTCCGTTATCATCTGGATAAGCTCGTAGCACATGACAAGGGCAAGAATGGCCCCGGCAATGGGGACGATCACCGTATCGGACAGGCTATGCAGCATATTGAAAATGCCGCTGTTCCACGCCTGCGGGGTTCTTCCCACGTCGGCAGCAATTTCCCCAACCTTGGTATTTACATTGTCGAACAGCCCGGACAGATTGCCCGTGATGCCGTCCATAAGGATGCCTTTTATCCATTCTTCAATGATTTCACTAATCACGGGTCAGCACCTCCTTTCCCGCGCCCTCCCGTCCTATGCAGGAGGGCGCGGAGGCGATTAGTTAATGGATAGTTGACGGACAGGAACGAAGATCAGCCCAGCAGCCCGGACAGCAGGGGAACCAGCGTAACGCCGATCAAAGCCACGCCACCGCCAGCGACAAGCTGTTTTATCCCCAATTAGGTGTAAAACTCTGCTCGATGGCGGGCGGCGGCGTACAAAAAATCTATATGGTGTTTTTAAGAGAACCGTCCCGGCGGGACAGGTCAGGCAGTGACCTGTTCCACCTCCGGG